>Ga0190315_1000006_pt1 | contig 128819 bp, 113 predicted proteins | sample 48701101_MG_FD_161673 | JGI IMG/M metagenome (GOLD analysis project Ga0190315, IMG submission 161673) | Hydrothermal vent sediment bacterial communities from Southern Trench, Guaymas Basin, Mexico - 4870-11-0-1_MG | ecosystem: Environmental > Aquatic > Marine > Hydrothermal vents > Sediment ...
ATTTTTTTTAATCGAAAGATTTTAATCAGTGTTAATCATGAGCATCATGAGAATCTGCGTTCTATCTAATTTATCAAGAAAAGAAATGATCATAAGCCGAATCTGCGTTCTATGATTTGAATTGTTCTAAAATCCATTCCAATAGTTGACAACGTTCTGAAAAGTCTGATATTTCTATCAATAGGTTCAATTTATCTTGCCCGGCTAAGCGATAATCAGTCGGGTGCATTTGAATCAAGTTGATAATGGCTTGTGGTTCGACGCTTGTCTTCTCATTAAATAAGATATAACCCCCTTTGCTACCAAAATCTATTTTACGAATCCCTAAAGGCGTAGCCTTCAATTTGATTTCGGCCGTTCGGATCAACGCTTTCGCGGGTTGAGGCAGTAAGCCGAATCGATCTATCAGTTCAACTTGAATCTCATCCAAGCTGTGTTCATCGGCTGCATTGGCTATCCGTTTGTACAGGATTAAACGAGTATGCACATCGGGTATGTAATCGTTGGGCAATAAGGCTGTCGTATATAAATTAACTTCGGTGTTGTGTGAGACGGGCTGTTCTAAATCCGGTTCTTCTCCCGATTTGAGGGCATTAACCGCGCGTTCGAGTAGTTCGGTGTATAAGCTATATCCGATTTCTTGTAAATGGCCGCTTTGGGAGCCGCCTAATAATTCTCCAGCGCCGCGAATTTCTAAATCATGGGTGGCGAGTGTGAAGCCGATCCCTAATTCATCTAATGCCCCGATTGCGTCGATGCGTTTTTGGGCATCTTTTGTCATCGCTTGACGCTTTGGTACGATCAAGTAGGTGTAAGCACGGTGATGCGAGCGGCCGACTCTTCCGCGTAATTGGTATAACTGCGCTAAACCCAGTTTGTCGGCACGGTTGATAATGATCGTGTTGGCTGTGGGTACGTCAATCCCGCTTTCAATAATCGTGGTACAGACTAAGACGTTAAAACGACGGTGATAGAAGTCTTGCATGACTTTTTCAAGTTCACGTTCTCGCATTTTGCCGTGGGCAATTTCTACCCGTGATTCGGGTACCCGATTTTCTAGTTCTAATGCCATCTTCTCAATCGTATTAATGTCATTATGTAGAAAATACACCTGTCCACCGCGTTTTAATTCGCGCATTATCGCTTCCACAATCAACGGCGTTTGCCATTCTCTGATAAAGGTTTTGACGGCTAAGCGGCCGGCCGGTGGGGTGGCTATGATGGATAAATCCCGTATACTGGAAAGCGCCATATTCAAGGAACGGGGAATGGGTGTCGCGGTGAGGGTGAGAATATCGACTTCTGCTCGTAGCGATTTAAACCGTTCTTTTTGTTTCACCCCGAAACGGTGTTCTTCGTCAATAATGACGAGGCCTAAGTTTTTGAATTGAATACTATTTTGTAAAAGCTTATGGGTGCCGATGATGATATCGGCTTTGCCTTCTGCAATCGCTTTTAAGGAGGTGGTTTGTTGTTTTGTGGTGCGAAACCGTGAGAGTTGTTCAATACGCACGGGCCAATCTGCAAAACGATCTTGAAAATTTTGAGCGTGTTGTTGGGCAAGTAAGGTGGTGGGCACTAAGACGGCGACTTGTTGTTCATCCATAACGGCTATAAAAGCGGCTCGCATCGCGACTTCTGTTTTACCAAACCCGACATCGCCACAAACCAGTCTGTCGGTATGACGTGTGGAAGCCATATCGTCTAATACGGCTTGAATGGCTTCTTCTTGATCTGGGGTTTCTTCAAAGGGGAAGGCTTGGGCAAAGGCATCATAATCGGTTTGATTGATTTGAAATTGATGCCCTTGTTTGGCAGCGCGTCGCGCATAGATATCCAGTAATTCGGCGGCAATATCTTTTGCTTTTTGAGCGGCTTTACGTTTTGCCTTTTCCCATTGCTTTGAACCTAAACGGTGTAGCGGGGCATGTTCCGGATCGATGCCTGTAAAACGGCTGATCAAATAGAGGGATGAAACGGGTACATAGAGTTTATCTTGTTTCGCATATTCTAGGTGTAAAAACTCGGCTTCTATGTCATCCACTTTTAATGTGATTAATCCTTGATAACGGCCAACTCCATGTTCTTCGTGTACTACGGGCGCACTGATAGTCAATTCAGTGAGATCACGCACTATGGCATCTACATCACGTTGTGTGGTTTTCTTGCGTAAACGACGCTGTGCCACCCGTTCACCAAAAAGCTGCGTTTCGCTGATGACTGCCAATGAAGCCTTTTGATCAGCTTGCTTTTCAAGGCTTTCAGCCGTTTTAAAAAGGGCTAGTTGATCATCTTGTTTTTCAAAAGGCGGCGTTGCCTTGATTTCCAGAAGCGCGGCTTGATCGTCTGCCGTTTGCGCTTCGCTTTCCTGAACAGCGGTTACGCTTGAAGGCCTGTCTTTTAATATCAAACCTTGTTCAAGTGGCGAAACGGTTAAACATAAAGGCGCATCGCTGTCTAAAAACGCTTGCCAATCGTCTACGATTTTTGGTTTTAAGGTGTGCTTATTGAGCAATTCTAATAAGCTTTCACGCCGGCCCGTGGTTTCGGCTGCGAGGAGTACACGGCCTTCAAAGCTTTCTAAAAACGCTTTCAATGTTGCCAAGGGTTTTTGCGAACGTGCGTCAACAGACAAATTGGGAGGCGGTTCTGTGGCAAAATTCATCCCACCGCTTTTATCGGTTTCGTTTTGATGCAGATGAATGTGTGGATAAGCGTGTAGCTGTTCAAAGACTTGATTGGCTTGTAAAAATAATTGGGCCGGTGGCAAAATAGGGCGTTCGATATCATGGCGCAATTGTTCATAACGATCCGTGATGTCGCGCCAAAATTGCTCTGCGGTTTCTAACACGCCTTCTAATGTCATGATGACACTATTAGTCGGTAAGTAATCAAATAAGCTGTGGATTTGCTCAAAAAAAAGCGGCAAATAATATTCAATACCAGCAGGGGCGAGTTGATTTCTCACCACGTCTTCATAAAATGGACAACGTAAGGGATCACCGCCAAAGGCGGTACGCCATTGGCTGCGAAATTGATTAAGGGATTCTTTATTTAAGGGAAATTCACGGGCGGGGAGCAAACGAATTTCGTGTTGAGTTGTCAAGGAACGTTGCGTATCGGGATCAAAGCTGCGAATGCTTTCTACTTCATCATCGAATAAATCGATCCGATAAGGGATATCAGAGCCCATGGGAAACAAGTCGAATAAGCTACCGCGCACTGCAAATTCACCATGTTCGACAACTTGCGTGACGCAACGATATCCACTGAGTTTTAAATGTTGCCGCAATTTTTGTGGATTTAAACGTTGGCCCGTGGTGACTAATAGATTATTCGCTCTCACATAGTCTAGCGGTGAAACACGATACATCAAAGTCGAAACCGGTAATATCAAAACCCCGTTTTCAATATCGGGTAAATGATATAAGGTTGTCAAACGATCAGAGATAATATCTTGATGTGGCGAAAAGCTATCATAAGGTAAGGTTTCCCAATCGGGAAAACTCAAAATGGGCAAATCGGCGACAGCATAAAATTGAATATCATCAACTAAGCGTTGTGCAGAGAATGAATCTGGGGTGATGACAATTAAGGGGGTTTTTTGAGCGACGATGCTGATCACTAAACCCGCACTACTGCCATATAAATGCCCCCAATCTTGGCGTTGACGCGGTTGACAAGTGAGGGCAGATTGTAAAGAAAGTAATTCGTTTATTGAAATGTTGTTGTCGTTAGTCATTTTTGAATAGAAGGTTGATTTAATTTTAAGGTGGGCAACCACGTTACCCACCCTACATTATTAATTGCATCATATTAAATAGAGATCAAATTAAAACATGTCAATATTTTTAGATTGCCCCTATTCAGACTTTACCAGCTATCAGTTTAGTACAGCGGATTAACGGAATAAACGGATTAGTTTATGGGTAGGATTGAGTCAATCCGTTTATTCCGTTAATCCGTTGTACTATATCTTGCATGATATTAAGTAGGTACGCATAAATCTTTTAACATTTTCTGTAGGGTGGGTAGCGTGTTTTTGCTGCCCACCACTGATTAACGGTATAAACGGATTGACAAAACCCTTAGTACAACGGATTGACGGTATTAACGGATTGACAAAACCCTTAGTACAACGGATTGACGGTATTAACGGATTGACAAAACCCTTAGTAAGTAGGTACGCATAAATTTTTTAACATTTTCTGTAGGGTGGGTAGCGTGTTTTTGCTGCCCACTGCCCACTTTTGCGTACCTACTTAAATAGAGAGCAAATTAAAACATGTCAATATTTTTAGATTGCCCCTATTCTGAAAAGGATGAGGCGAAAAAATTGGGGGCTAAATTTGATTGGGCCGAAAAAAAATGGTTCATTCCCCCCGGCCTTGAAACCGAGCCCTTTACCAAATGGTTACCCCAAAGCAATCCTCAACCCCTTGATAAACCAGATGAAACCAGTCTCACACTCAAGGAATTATTATCAAGTGTTCAAAAAACCATTGCCGAAAAACACGCTACCCGTTATTGGGTACGCGCTGAAATCGTCAATCTTTCTAAAAATGTTCACTTGTATCTTGATCTCGTAGACTATGATAATCAAGGGCAAGAAATCGCTAAAATTCGTGCCACGCTTTGGCAGCATCGGGCACAGGCTTTACTACAGCGTTTTTTGGAAGCCACAGGCTTCCCATTTAAAGCCGGTTTAAAAGTCTTATTACAAGTGCGCGTTGAATTTCATACTCGTTTTGGATTATCGCTTGATGTCTTAGATATTGATCCTAATTTTACTCTAGGCGAATTGGAAGCGAAATTAAACCGTATAAGAACGCAACTCAAAAAAGAAGGGATTTATCTTCAAAATCAACAGATTGCAAAAGTCACTGAATTTTGTAAGGTTGCCGTGATAGCGCCGCCACAGGCGGCCGGTTTAGGCGATTTTAAAAGTCAAGCCGATATTTTAGCGGCCTGTGGATTGTGTGAATTTCATTATTACATGACGGCTTTTCAAGGCCAAAATTTGAAGACAGAAATGCCAGCGGCCTTTAAAAAAGTCCATGAGGATCATCACAGCCAATCTTATGATGCGGTTGTCATGATTCGCGGTGGGGGGGGGAAAGCGGATTTATTTCAATTAAATGAATATGAGATTGTGAAAGCGGTTTGTACGGCGCAATTGCCCGTTATCGTGGGGATTGGACATGAAAGAGATCAAACTTTATTGGATGAAGTGGCTCACTATGCTTGTCATACGCCCAGTTTAGTGATTACACACATTGCCGGAACGATTATTCAAAATGCACGCAATGCGAAACAAAATTGGCAAAACGTCGTCAAATTGGCAGGCGAAAAGTTGAATCAAGCCAAAGCGAATAATGAACGGCAAATGGCGCTGATACGTGAACAAGCGGTTAGGCGAATAGGCGAACAACGCAATAAACTGAGCATATTAATGCAAACGGTGAGCAATGCGAGTCAAACGCAATTGAATCAGGCGCATCATCAGATCAAATTATTGATGGAGCAAGTGTTACTGGGTGATCCCAAAAGGATTTTGAAACGCGGGTATGCGATTGTGAGGAATCGTGAGAATAAGATTATGACACGTAAAGCGGTTGCCCAAAAAGAAGCGTATTTAATCATTGAATTTCAAGATGGGCAGATAAACTGCGAAAGAGGCCCTGAAACAAGCGCAATTGAATAGGGGATATAGGATAGAATACTGATAACGCTGATTTTTAATCAGCGAAAATCATGACAATCAGTCTCATCAGCGTTCTATCCATTATTAGATTTAAAATGGAGCAGATAAACCGTGAAAGAAAAAGGGGCTAAAGTCTCAAATAAAAACACTTATATTGAGAATTATCAAAGACTTAAAGACATTGCAGAGGCCATGCGCGATATTGATGAACCAGATATTGATCAATTAGTCGTCATGGTAAACGAAGCGACTGAGGCTTATAAAAATTGTCAAGCCCGTATTGAGGCTGTTGAAAAGGCATTAGGTTTAGAATCAAAATGAAGCGTGAGCGATTTAAGTCATTCTGTTTTGATAAAGTGTTGCCTTAAATAAAAAAGAGTGGAAAATGTGCTGAGTTTTTTGTTATTTATAGAGACGCGAAGCTTCCTGTCTCTACCAACAAAGATAATTCTTAATTAGGAAAGCAAACTGAGAATCTAAAAATGTTAGCCTATAGACAACAGATAACCATTGAAAATCCTCAACATACCGTATTGTCTAATTTACCCTTTAATGTGGGACAACAAGTCGAAGTTTTAATATTGGCAAAAGAAGCCACTGTTGAAAAGACAGCCCAATTATCTCATAAATCAAAGCAAGTCTCAGCATGCCCTGAAGAAGTCTTTTCTAAACAGACATTGAGTGATAGTAATCAGGTCATTAATCCTGCCTAAGCTTATACAAAATTGTTCCCATTTTTATTTCTGACATAAAAAACAATGAGTTATGGCGTATTATTCGTTAACACACCATTTTCACCTGCCCAGGCCAGATCAAATTGACCGATTTAGGCATATCGCCGCGAGAACTCTTAGCGATAAGAACAGTCAAAGGTACTGAGTGGATTGAGTTAAGTGATTGAATAATAAAGGTATTATGTGCTAAAGCGTTTTAATCGAATCTTGACTTCTTTTTTGGGAAGTCGGCAACGAGGATGATCCGCAATCATTTTTAATCCTTGGTATAACTGTTTCATTGAAATAATCGCTTGCTCTTCTAATCTATCTAATACCCATAATAAACCATGATATGCTACATTTTCCTTTTTAGCCAGTTCACGTAATTTACCATCACCTGCCAGTAAAATGGCGTTTTTTGCCAGTGCTAACGCAAAGCTATCCGGGAGTGATAAATGAGGTTCTTGTGCTTTATAATGCAACGCTAAAATCAACGCCTTCTGAATCAAGAGAGGCTATTTTTAATCCAAGGCCCAATAATTGGGAACCGTTATAGTCTTTCAATTCTCGCTTATAAAGTAAATCAGGCACCCTAAATTCAAAAGAAAGACGGAGAGTCGCTTCCAAAAAATGACCCCCTTCTAAATCAATGAGTACCGACGTATCAGAAATTAAGGTTTCCATATCTATCTGTCTGTCTTTCCTTAAACTTGGATGCCAGCCACGACTTGATTGAGTTGGCGTATTGAAATGCCTAACAATTCTGCCGCCTTGGGTTCCGAAATAATCTCTTCAGCCAAGGCCCAAAAACAAAGTCGTTTGAATCTATCTGATTTCTCAGGTAGACAAGGTTGTGGTTCGTGATAGCTTTGTGTTAGCCAACCCCGTTGTTTGAATTGTTCAAATAATTGTTGATAAGTCACCTCATTGATAATGCCAAGGGCATGACAACGACTCGTGATCATTTGAATACTGACCCCAAATAAAGCTTTTAATTCAAATAGTTCACCCATTGTTAGGGTGCGACGGTGGGTACCGATGGTTTCCCATAACATTTCAACCGGCATCAAAAAAGCACCTGCAAAACGGTTAGCCGCTTGTTCATCATCAACATTATTTTCTACTTTTTGCACAAGATGCCCTAATTCATGAGAAAGCGCTAATCGTTGCCATTCACCTGAATGACTTTCATTGATCACAATCACTGGCACGGGTTGATTATTTTGCCGGTTTACCCAACAGGTGAGCCCAGACACCCCTTCTGGCAACGATAAAGATAAAACTTTAATCCCACGTTCTTCAAAAAACTCGGCAAGATGGGGGAGGGTATTCATACTGATTTGCCAATAATCGCGCATAGTGTAGGCCGTTAAATCCGCATTAAATAATTCACGTATTGGAAACGGACAATAACGCGGTATTTCCCAATACTGACTCGCAATATTAAGGGCTTGTTCTATTTCTAAGTAACGTTCTATAAAATCTAACACAAGGCTTTCAATTAATATTTCATTCTTTTTTGAGAGGGTATTTTTTTTCTGAAACACCAGCCCTTTTAATTGAATATCACTTTGGCTCACCAAGAAATTTTCTGAGACCCCCAATGCCTCAGCAAGTGCCATAAATATTTGAGAATTTGGCATCAATTCGTCGCGTTCATATTGCGCCAATATGGGTGCCGAAACTAATTGACCGATACGGTTTTCAAGTTCATCAAGCGATAGGCCTAAACTCAAACGTGCCAATTTCAATCGTTTACCAATCATAAACTTTCCTTATTAAATATATAATTTATTATTTTTTATGTCAGGAATAAAAACGGGATCAATTATCAAACAGCATAAAAAACCTCCTTTTCACCAGCCCAAGATAACACCTCTCTTCAGCAGTGCGGCTTTTTGCGTTGGCTAGCAAGGATTAGCGAGTTCCGGGTGGGTAGAGATATCGAAAGCCACCTCAAGCATTCGATTAATGAAAAATGATTAAACAAATGTGATCTGTCCTCTATATGCGGAGCGTTGCTTCAGTTTTTTGAGTCCGTTGGGAATAATAAATCATTTTTTTAAAATTAATTTATTAATAACAATCCTTTGTATATCCAAACAGTTGAAAAATTTTTACACTGTATTTCTCCAATTCTCCTTCAATGATGCATAAAATTTTCTGTGGAACAACAGGTTTTTTACTGGCATCAGAAGTAATCAGTTTTTCGAGATAATTTACCATGACACGATTTCCGTAATAATCTCTTCTACTTTTGGTACACCACCTAAATAGCCATTTTCATAAAGACTTAATAGGTTTTCATATCCTTTGATATTCTCACTACCTTCTAATGTTGGAGTTCGCAAGCGAACGAAAACCTACGAGTTTAATGATTAAAAGATTTGGGGCAATAAACTTGTCCAATACCAATATTTGTAAATTCGGCAAAACAAGCCAACGAACATCATTGGTTAGCAATGCTGTTGCGCCTGATTGTAAGGCGGTTGCAATCTGAATCGCATCTGGGGTGCGTAGCGAATATTGACTGCGTAACTGGGCCATTTTTTCAGCAATATCAACTGAGACTTCTACAGTTGTCAAGCCTTCAATATTGAGTAAAATATCCCGATATTGTTGGGCTAGTTGGGTATCTCCATCGCGCAAAGGCTTTACCAATACTTCTGATAAGGTAATGACAGAAGTGACAACTCGTATAGAACCTTTGTCAAAATTTTCAAAAAAGGGATCAAGAATGGGCAAATAAGTCGGATGTTATTCAATAAAATAAATAAGCGCTGCCGTGTCTAACGCAATGAGGAATTAACCGCTCATGGTTTGTTGTTGTCGTTAATTTAAGATCGTTTTTATAGATAATATATTCAATAAAATTAAGTACTTCTGCTTGAAACGATCAAAGGTAATCTTTCGACATGATTAGCAATCGTTTTAACAGTATCCATAATATTTTTGGCTTTAATTGGAAAAAAATGGAAAAAAGTAGCACAAGTTATGCATCTACCATAGCGAGTATCTCATTTTTAACAAATAACAGGTTTTTGTAGATGGATTTTAAATCTTCTATTTTGGTTGAATCGAAATTCTGTGAAATAAAATATTGATATTTATGACGTTCTAATTTTTCTAAGATAACAAAATGCCAATTCCCACCGACAATATAAGCCCCTTTGATGAATTTCCAGTCATTTAATTCAACCGCAGTGATCAGTTCGGCTAACAATTGTGGTCTTGGGTTGCCATAATCTTCATTTCTTTTAAACTCTTGAATAAAAAAATACGGTTTTTTGCTCTCGACTAACCCTTCGGATACGACAAAATCACAAGTACCATTTAAGATAAATTGACTCGTTTTGTAAGTCATTGGCAATTCATAAAAATCTCGAACTTTCTTGTCATAAGACTTAAACCGGATTTTATTCAAAATTGGCACGATAAAATTCACCTTTAAATCTTCTTCGCCATAAGTTTCAACCAAAGATTTATTATCTTCGATTAATTCTTTTAAAAACCTTTCGATTGAATTATCTATTTCAATTGGATTTAAAAACCATTCATCGAAAATATCATCATCTAAGTTCTTTTCAATCTCAAATAACTTTTTTAACTCAGTATCTCTGATTTTACGGTATTGGTAAGTCGGAATTTTATTTTCATCTTCTCCCTTTAAAATAGCAACTTGTTTTTTTAATTCTTTTATCTCTTTTTTAAGTTGTTTTAATTCAATTTCACTGTTCATAAAATATCCTTTTGTTTGAATCCGAATTAACAAAATGTGAGAATGATAGAATCACATAATTGGGATCAGAGTAAAATTAATCATCGGTTTGTCAGTACACATAACCCGCCAGTGGCAAAAATAGCAAGCGCAGGATGGGTAATGTTTTGCTACACTCATCAAAAAAACTGACTATGATTAGGTCATTTATTTTGGCAATTTCAATCGCTTTGTGCAATTTTTCTTGTAACAGTAAATCATTGAAAGTTCGCTAGATATAATTTTATCATCGAATACAATGGGTTGGAATAACATAATAAAACATGACAACAATAATACGAAACTTGAAGTTTTCTTTTTCGATACGTCACCTACATTTTGTCGTCTATTAATCAGGCCTCATTTGGTGACAGTCGCACATAGAGTCAGCAGTGTATGCCAACTTAACTCAATAGAAGAACTCTTTTTCAGTTTCAATGAAAAATACCAAGCTTTTGCTATGCTCAAAAGAGGGACAAACCACATTGACGTTATCTGCGAAGCATCTGTTATCAGTTATCAGTTATTCCGTCATCCATTAAGGGCAAGCATAAAGAATTGACTCTCAGCTATGTCAAGAATTCTTGCCGTTCACCAATGAACAGGTGGCTAACAATAGAGAACGGATTTATAGGCGCACTTATTTTTTCAATGCCAATAAATATGGTATATCATTTTCTAAATGTACAAGATTTGCAACTGGTTCCTGATTTACAAATCATTGAAAATTGTATTTTTTATAACTTAAATATCAATAGGTTATATATTTAGAGAGCAAAATTCTTTCCCTTCGGTATTGGGTGGCTAAACAAAGACTTCATTTAAATCAAGCAATATTATTTACACAAAAAAATGAAAAGGCAAGCTTTTTTTAATGATTTTTTAATCACTCCTTTTAGGCTATGTTGACATTTAATCATAAATCATTGATTAATTATTTTTAATTATTATTAAAAACTTAAATAAATTGCAGAGGCCATGCGCGATATTGATGAACCCGATATTGATCAATTAGTCGTCATGGTAAACGAAGCGACTGAGGCTTATAAAAATTGTCAAGCGCGTATAGAGGCTGTTGAAAAGGCATTAGGTTTAGAATCAAAATGAAGCGTGCTCTATTTAATTAACTGATGTTACGCACCCCTATTCTTATCAAGGTTATGTAAGCGCACAAAACATGAGGCATTGATGCCAATACTCATAAAAAATGAGTGGGATATCGACTGATTGAAGTGAACCAAACGATACCAACACCAATTGTGTGTTCAAGATGAACAGAAATTGAGTGCGTCACATCATTAATTCACCCCGTCGTTTTTTGAGAAAATGTTGCCTTAATCTCAAAAAGAGTGCATAATGCACCCCGTTTTTTGAGAGACGCGATGCTCGCGTCTCTCAATGCTTCGCGTCTCTACCAACGGGCCTAGAGACGCGAGGCATCGCGTCTCTACAGGGATAAACGAATTGCAACGCACCCCGTTTTTTGTCGTAGAGACGCGATGATCGCGTCTCTTGATGCACAGACGCTTCGAGATCGCGTCGAAACTAAGGGTGACTGAGTTTGAGATTGTCAAATTTTTATAAAGAAACGATAAAATTAATTGGAAGGGAAATTTTTGGTCAATACACTCAAATTTATCTCTTTGGTAGCCGCACGGATGATGCGAAAAGAGGGGGAGATATCGATTTATACCTAGAGGTTGTCGATAAAAATGATCCCTTGTTGTTTGATAAGAAAATACAATTTTTAGTTCAGCTCAATAAAATTTTAGGTGAACAAAAAATTGATGTTGTTATTTCAAAGGATAAAAACAGACCCATAGAACAGATTGCTTTAAGAGAGGGTATCGTATTATGAATCCTGAAATAGAAAGGTTAAAGAAAATAGTGTATGAATGTGAAAAACATATTCAGAGAATTGATAGCGCTGCAATGAAAATGGGCTCTTTTATGCCACTCAATCAATCGCGCTATGATCGTTTAGATGAAGATGAAGTAGAACATATCGATCAATTTTTATTTCGGTTTTTAAAATTACAGGATGCGATTGGACAAAAACTATTTAAAACCATTTTACGGGTTTTGAAAGAAGACATTGAGAATAAACCCTTTATTGATATATTAAATCGTTTGGATAAATTAGAATTAATCCCTGATATAGAGGCTTGGATGGCGCTAAGAAATATTATAAATTCATTGGCTCACGAATATGAAAATGATAGTGAAGAAATCAGTCGTATCATTAATAATATTTATGACAGAAGAGAGCTATTAAAATCTTTTTTTTATCAAATTCATCATTTTATTGTAGATAAGCAAATTTATTAATCATGGAAGTCGGGCGACTTAGCCCATTGAAACACTTCTAGGAAAAAAGGTAAAAAAACAAATTTGTTGACTAGGAAGTCGGGCTTTGTAGCCCATTGAAACAACGACGCTGAACAATCTAGTTTTCATACAACTTGACAGGAAGTCGGGCGATGTAGCCCATAACCCTTTGCTCCATCATTGAGCGACACAAATTGACAGGAAGTCGGGCGATGTAGCCCATAACCCTTTGCGCCATCATTGAGCGACACAAATTGACAGGAAGTCGGGCGATGTAGCCCATAACCCTTTGCGCCATCATTGAGCGACACAAGTTGACAGGAAGTCGGGCGATGTAGCCCATTGAAACAAGAATACTGTTTATATCACATAGGCCAAAATTTAGATTGACTAGGAAGTTGGGCAACGTAGCCAGAATACAACGAATGATTAGTCGATAAAAAAAAGGCTAACCCTTGACGCTAGAGTGTGCTGATGTAAGCTATTGATATCGGTATTAAAACTATCAAGATACCTTGATTTGCAAATAAACTTAAGTCTGTCTATTTTTCGGCAGACTCTAGTTTGTACCCCCTATTCTCTTTCTACAGAAAAACATCAAATCTGTACGCCTATTTTCGGCAGACTTATTTATGTCTGTACGCCTATTTATCTTTCTATAGATTTTAATAAAAATAATTTCAAAAAGGGTGGCTTTTTTAATCTAGACGCACGGCCGTGCGTCTCTACCTTGGCACCTTTGCGCCTTTGCGCCTTTGCGTGAGATTGGTTTTAGATCGAACCCTTCTTTGAAAATATCACGTCAAGCCACAAATCCGCCAATTTATCCCAAATCAATGACTTAGCGTTCTTAGCGACTTTGTGAGGGGCTAAATAATGACCTTATTATTTTGAGAGCAACTCTAAGGCTAAACTGCAAAGCTTGCCACCGTTGCAGTAAAAATGTTAAAACATGACGCTTTGAGCCTCATGCTTTTTCAAACGAGTTATTGATAAGAAAACCTAGCATCGGTTACAATGTCTCGCCTCGCAGTGCAAAATACGCTCTTTATCACTTATAAATTTAACTGATAACTGATAATTTATAAATAACTGATAACTTATAGCTGATAACTGATAATGAGTATTGAACCGCCCGGTGGGCCACCTGATACGGGCGCATCTAAAATGCTCGCGCTGCAATCGCTTTTAGTCGCGGCGGTGGCGTGGGCTTTTTACATTTATCAAGGACAGTTTGCAGCACAAGCCGCTTTATATGGCGGCTGTATTGTGATGTTTAATGTCTGGATGACGCATCGTCGCCTACAGGCAGCGGCTGAAATCGCGAAAATGGCACCTGGTCAAGAGGTTAAAATATTTTATCTGGCCGCTGTACAACGGTTTGTTTTTACATTAAGCTTTTTTATTCTCGGCATGGGATGGCTGGGTTTGCCACCCGTGCCTTTATTAGTCGCATTTGCCATTGCCCATTTTGCATATCTCTTTAATCGTCATGGGTAATTGCGAATTGCGGATTGTTTTGATAACTTATTTATGATTATTCGCTATTGGCTATTAGCCAATAACGAATTATCATTTTCAAAACGGAGTTTAAGCGTGGCAGAATCTCACGAAATAGCAACAAGTGGCCCAAGTCCAGTTGAGTATATTCAACACCACTTGACTAACTTATCTGTTGGTGAAGGTTTTTGGACATTCCATATTGATACTTTCCTATTTGCGGCAGGCCTCGCCTTATTAGTAGGATGGGCCGCTAAAAAAGTGGGGGATAATTTGGATCCAAACAATCCAACCGGATTACAAAATTTCCTTGAAATTTTACTGGAATTTGTTGAAAAACAAGTCAAAGATGCTTTTACCGGCTATAATCCCCTGATTGGGCCTTTAGCATTCACACTCTTTGTGTGGATATTTTTGATGAATGCAATGGATTTGCTGCCAGTAGACTTATTACCTTGGGTGGCCAATGCGGCAGGGATTCACTACCTAAAAGTCGTACCAACGGCGAATTTGGATACGCCTTTGGCGCTTGCCGGTAGCGTCTTTGCGCTGATTATTTTTTACAATATCAAAATCAAAGGCGGCCTGGGTTTTATTAAAATGTTTTTATTTCATCCCTTTTCTGCCAACAACATCGTTGCGAAAATCCTGTTAATGCCCATTAATATTGTGATGACAACAGTTGAGGAATTGGCGAAACCGGCCAGCATGGGACTACGTTTATTTGGTAATATGTTTGCCGGCGAGTTGATTTTCATCTTAATAGCCTTATTACCTTGGTGGATTCAATGGGCACCCGGCGGTACTTGGGCTATTTTCCACATTCTGATCATCACATTACAAGCTTTTATTTTTATGCTACTGACGATTGTCTATTTAAGTCTTGCCCATCAATCCCTGGACGACGGACATTGATTTAATTTTTTCAAAATGGCAATCCGTAGGATTGCCCCTAGCAGACAATCCGGTAGGGGGCAATCCCTTGTGGTTGCCCGCCACGAATCACCCCTTTTTATTCTTTTCACTTTATTAATTATTAATTAAACAAGGAGACTTTTGGATGACCCCAGAAATGATTACAGAACTGTATGCGTCTACCGCCTTAATTGTCGGTATTATGCTCGCCGCTGCCGGCTTTGCTTCGGCACTGGGTTGGGCATTGATATGTTCCAAGTATTTAGAAGGGATTGCTAGACAACCCGAAATGAGGGCACAATTGATGGTGCAAATGTTGTTTACCGGCGGTTTGATGGAAGCTTTTCCGTTTATCGTGTTGGGTATTTCGATGTGGTTTATTTTCGCCAACCCGTTTTTGGGAGCAGCAGAAGCGGCTATTAAACTTCTTGGTGCTGGTTAAACTGACCAACTCGGAACGTTTTTCAGTTAAGCCTTTTGTTATAAAAGAACAAAACAATGACATTATTGTTTGTCAGCTGTGTTGATAACTGAAAAGCACTCATTTTTTTCATTTTTTTTTTCACATCCCATCACCGGGGGTTGACGTGAGTATAACAGTCACTCTTTTTGGACAAATTCTCACTTTTGTCGTGCTAGTCATGTTTGTTTGGCGGTTTTTATGGGGCCCAATGACCGAAATGATGGCAGGCCGTCAGGCCCGCATTGCTGAAGGTTTAGCAGCTGCAGATCGGGGTAAACATGATTTAGAATTAGCCGAACAACGAGCGGCTGCACGTTTACGTGAAGCCAAACAAGATTCGGCAGATATTGTAGCAGCGGCGGGGCAACGCGCCAACGAAATGATCGAAGAAGCCAAGGAAGATGCACGAGTTGAAGGACAGCGTCAATTAGCAGCAGCCATTGCAGAAATTGAGCAAGAAAGCAATCGTGCCAGAGAAGATTTGCGTCGGCATTTTGGGAATTTGGTAATAGCCACCGCAGAAAAAGTTTTAGAACATGAAATAGATGCAGTAGCGCATAATGAAGTCATCAAGAAAATGATGGTTAAACTCTAAGCATCATGTATTTGAAAGTAGGGGCGAACTTTTGTGTTCGCCCTCTTTTAATTAAGACTTCTTAGACAACTGCTGATAACTGATAACTGATAACTGATATGGCAGAATTTGCAACATTAGCACGGCCTTATGCAGAAGCGGTGTTTGAATTAGCCCTTGAAGGGGGCAACTTTGATGAATGGTCAAATAATTTAAATTTTTTATCGACAGTCATTGAAGAACCCAGCATGGCCAAGGTGATTGTGAATCCAGAAATTGGTAAGCACACCTTAACACGCATCTTGCTTGATATCGGTAACGACTATCTCAGTACACTAGGTCAAAACTTAGTTAAAATGCTGGTAGATAATCATAGATTAGCGGTAACACGGCAAATCGCGCTTCAATATGAACAATTAAAAGCGCAACATCAGGGGTATCTTCAAGTGGAGATTGCCTCTGCCTATCCGGTTGAACCTGAGCAGCAGCAAGAAATCGAAAAGATTTTACAAAAACGTTTGGGTAAAGCCATTGACATCAAAACCTATATTGACAAATCCCTGATCGGCGGTTGGTTAATTCGTACCGGCGATGACGTCATTGATCTCTCTATTAAGGGACATCTCCAACGATTAGCTTTCGAGTTGCGCTGTTAAAGCGAGAGAAATGTAAATGCAGCAAATTAATCCCTCTGAAATAAGCGAACTAATTAAACTTAAAATCCAAAGTTACGATTTGGCGACGGAATCACGTAGTGAAGGCACCGTCGTCAGCATCACTGATGGTATAGTTCGTATTCACGGCCTAGCCAGTGCCGTGCAAGGTGAAATGTTAGAATTTCCTGGCGGTTCCTTTGGGTTGGCGCTCAATCTTGAACGCGATTCCGTCGGGGGAGTGGTATTAGGGCCTTATGAACACCTCACGGAAGGCGATAAGGTCAAATGTACAGGCCGTATTCTGGAAGTACCCGTCGGTGAAGAACTCTTAGGTCGTGTCATTAACCCCTTAGGGGAACCGATTGATGGCAAAGGCCCTGTGCATACTGAACAGCGTTTACCTATTGAACGCATTGCCCCTGGTGTCATCAGTCGTCAATCGGTGAGTCAACCGGTACAAACGGGTTTAAAGGCCATTGACTCTATGGTACCGATTGGACGTGGACAACGTGAATTAATTATCGGCGACCGTCAAACCGGTAAAACGGCCCTGGCGCTTGACACGATCATTAATCAAAAAGGCACGGGCATTAAATGTATTTACGTTGCAATCGGTCAAAAAGCCTCATCAGTTGTCAACGTGGTGCATAAACTAGAAGAATATGGCGCGATGGAACATACCATCATTGTCGCAGCGAATGCTTCCGATGCCGCCTCTTTACAGTTTATAGCCCCTTACGCTGGCTGCTCAATGGGTGAATATTTCCGTGATCGCGGCGAAGATGCCTTGATAATTTATGATGACTTGACTAAACAAGCCTGGGCCTATCGTCAAGTCTCGTTGTTGTTACGTCGGCCACCAGGGCGTGAGGCCTATCCAGGAGATGTGTTTTACTTACACTCCCGTTTACTGGAACGCGCCTCTCGTCTCAATTCGGACTACATTGAAAAACTCACGAACGGTGAAGTGAAAGGCAAAACAGGTTCCTTAACGGCCTTACCGATTATTGAAACCCAAGCGGGTGACGTATCGGCCTTCGTGCCCACCAACGTGATATCGATTACAGACGGGCAAATTTTCTTAGAAACAGACTTGTTTAACGCGAATATTCGCCCCGCGATCAATGCCGGTTTATCGGTATCTCGTGTCGGTGGTGCCGCGCAAACCAAGATCATTAAAAAACTCGGTAGCAGCATCCGTTTAGATTTAGCCCAATACCGTGAATTAGCGGCATTTGCCCAATTTGCTTCAGACTTAGACGAAAACACCCGTAAACAGATTGAACGTGGGCAACGGGTAACGGAGTTGATGAAGCAAAAGCAGTATCTACCGTTGACAGTAGCAGAAATGGGTATTTCCCTGTATGCGGCTAATGAAGGTTATTTAGACGATCTCGATGTGAAAAAAGTCGTTGATTTTGAACATGCTTTACACACTTACATGAGAGCGAATCATGGCGAATTGCTGAAAAAAGTCAATGAAACAGGCGACTACAATACAGAGATTGCTGATGGTTTCAAAGCCGCTTTAGAGGATTTTAAAGCGAATCATGCTTGGTAAGTAGTTTATTATTGATATACGGTGGGTTGAACGTCAGTGCAACCCGCCGTTTTTTTTTGGAGTTGATAATGTGATTTTGTTTACTTGATAGATCAAGTTGTTTTTGAAATTGATTTATAACTACAAGGATTATTTATAATAAAGGATTAGATCATCGCCTTTATGAGTTCCTTATGTGATTATAACTACAAGGATTATTTATAATAAAGGATTAGATCATCGCCTTTATGAGTTCCTTATGTGATTTATAACTACAAGGATTATTATATAATAAAGGATTAGATCATCGCCTTTATGAGTTCCTTATGTGATTATCGTGAGCTATTGATGAAAAGTGGTTTGAAGAAGTTTGGCATTGTTTTGATTTATGATCGTTTTCATGATCTCAGTTAAGTCACGATCTTATCCTTTATTATAAACAATCCTTGTAGTTATATATTGAACATGGAAAAACCAATTGTTATTTGTACTCACAATGATGATTGTGATGATTTGTATCCCGCAAATTATTTTGTTCAAATTTCATAAGAGAGATAATTAATATGCCATTAAAACGATTTTCAGTCAAAGGTTTCAAGAATTTTCGTCAAGAAGTAGTCCTTGAAAATATGGGAGAGATTTGTGTCATTCATGGAGACAATAATATTGGTAAATCGAATGTACTTGAAGCAATGCGTTTGTTTTTTTTCTTTAATGATTTGGATTTTGAACAAATGAGGACGTTTGGAATACAATTAGAAGACTTCATCCAAAATAACGGTTTTAAAATCAATGAACTGTTTACTTTTGGACGACATGATCCGATAGAAATGTCTATCACATTGGCTTGTCAAAAAGAGCCTGAAGTCACTTTAGAACTTTTTCTTCAAAATGATGATGATTCTGGACTTAGATTTAATCTGAGCAACACTTCTCAAAATGAGACTCAAAATACCTGTTTGACTCATTTCCTTAAAAAACACTTTGCACTGATTGGCGTTGATCGTCAAATTAACGAAACCGAAACCGAAAAAGAGCGTTGTATCGTCCCTCAATCTCTTCTCTTGCAACTTTATGACATTAAAGATTCGCCAGAACCTGCCATTTTTGAAAAATGGGCATTATTTCTCTCAACCTTACAAAAGTTTAAAGATGTGCTTGGCGAAGGTGAATTTCTTGCCGTATTTGATCGTCAATCTAATCGTGCTAATCTAGTCTTTCAGCCTAAAATCAAACCGATACGCAGAATACCAATAGAAATACTCGGTTCTGGCATTCAACAAATTATCGCCCTGATTGCCAGATTATTAGTGAGTGATGCCGATTTTATCGCGATTGAAGAACCCGAATTGAATTTACGTTATACCTTACAATTGCGTTTACGAGACATTCTAAGTGAAATAGTCAAATCAAAGGTAGGCCCTCAACAGATATTTTTAACCAGCCATTCTCCAGCCTTTGAATATGGTGAACATTTTTATGCCATGAAAACGACTGATGAAGGGCCAATAATAGAACACCTGCCTATCAAACAAGCCCCCTTCTTTACAAAACATAATCTCATTGATGCCAGTCGGGGTGGTAAAACAGCACCACAATGTTATGTCACGAGTGAGGGATTGGTCAAATTACCTGAAGAGACTTGTCAAGAACTTGGCATTGAACAAGGAGGCGGTATTGTTATCTTAAAACGCAAAGATAATAAACATATAGAACTCTTAACAGATGAACAATATTTTGACCTACTTGAGCCCATGTCATAATGAATGAAAATGAAGTTTACGAATTACTACAGGCTGGTAACTTGACTATGACAGTCGATACCAATGTACTGTATGAAATAAAAAGTTTCTTCAAGCTGTGTAATAAAATTAATGAGATGCCTGAATATGAGATTAAGATTGTTATTTCCAGTCTAGTTCATGCCGAAAAACTATTTGATTTAAAACAAGATTATGGAGAACAATATGATATTGATCACATTATTAAGGTTTTAGAATCCAAAAAAGTGAGTATTGCACCATTTGAATACCGTCATGCTGAAGCTGTCGCTCAATTGATTGGTACGCAATTTCCAACTGTTGAAGAATGGAGAAAATTTAAGCGTCAAGAGTCGATTAATTGTTTGGGTATTAGCCAAAAAACGCAATATGATATTCCGGGTTCAGGAAAAGAATGCGGTGCAACCGTTGATTGGTTAATTGCCGGTTATGCTCATGCTGAAAACTATTTGTTAATAACGCATGACAAAGGCAATGAATTTAAGTCGATAAAAAAGAAAACGACATTAAAAATCTTAGAAAAAGCCCTGATGAGAATACCACCAGCACCCTAGCAATAGGGACTTCTTTTCAACACAGAGTCCACAGAGGTTTGACTCAGTGTTACTCTGTCTTGCCTTAAGATCGCAACGATTTACCCACAAAACCACAAAGGACTAAAACCTCATGCCTAAATGCCTGACAACCTCTCTATTTATCCTCGCATTCCTGCTAACGACACCCGTCTTCGCCCAAGAAGTCGGAGAACAAGCACCCGATTTTTCCGCAATCACCCTAGATAATAAACCCGTCTGGTTGTTCAAAGACTACGTGGGCAAAAAACCCGTTATGCTCGTATTTTGGGCCACTTGGTGCCCGAATTGCCTTAAGGAAATACCCAAAATCAAGGCGTTAGTGCGTCATTTTGGCAATCGTTTCCCCCTATTCGCCATTAACATAGGCATAAAAAACTCTCTTGAACAGACGCGCGCCTACCAAAAAAAACACGGCATCAATTACCCCGTGATTTTTGATGATGGCACTGCTATTTCCTCAGCTTATCGTGTATGGGGTACACCCACCCTGATTATGGTAGGCGCTAACGGTGATATTTTCTATCGGGCAGCCCATGCTCCGACGATTCAAGAAATTGATGAACATTGGGCAGAATTGACAGCGCAATAAGGAAACGGGCTATGGGTGGCCTGAATGGCTATCCATAAGCCTCAATTCCAAAACCATGATAGCTTTAAACCCTATCGTTATAATGGGTTTTAGTTTTGTATTAACCAGTAACCATTAACCATTGATAACTGAAAAGGACTCATTATGCCAGTTGTTGTAGAAGCGACATACAAAAAAGGGCAGCTTGTTCTTGATCAGCTTTTAGAGAGTAAAAAAGAGGGTCAGAAATTTAAAGTGATTCTTATCGAACAAGATAGTCTCGAAGCCCAAAAAGAACGATTTTTCCGGTTTGTTGATCAACACGCTTTCACTTTACCGGAAAACTACCAATTTAATCGAGAGGAAATCTATGAACGATGAGGATAAAATTTTCAGGGACACAAACCTTTGGGTTTATTTATATGTGAAAAGCCCAGAAGCTAAATATCAAAAAGTCAAGCAAATTGTGAATACCCATTTTAGGCAGATTGTGGTTAGCACACAAATTTTGGGTGAACTCTACCACGTTTTGACGCGAAAGAGCTTGCAATCCAATGAAAAGGCAAAAGAAATCGTCATTGAAACCATAGCGCATTTCCCCGTTTCAGAAATGACGGCATTAAATGTTGTGACTGCACTGGATATTCACGACAAGTACAAGTATTCCTATTGGGATAGCTTATTAATTGCAACAGCTTTGCTTAATCATTTTCCGTATCTTTACTCGGAGGATATGCAGCACAACCAACTGATTGAGAATAAAACGCGAATCATTAACCCCTTTTTACTGTAATTTCGGACGTATTCTTATTTTCAAAAGGCCTGTGTTCATGTAGAGACGCGATGCTTCGCGTCTCTGTCTTGCGTTTCAACATCGCGTCATATTGTAGAGACGCGATGCTTCGCGTCTCTGTCTTGCGTTTCAACATCGCGTCATATTGTAGAGACGCGATGCTTCGCGTCTCTGTCTTGCGTTTCAACATCGCGTCATATTATAGAGACGCGAGCATCGCGTCTCTATAAAAAGCCGCTTTGTCAATTAAAAGGCGATCGCGAAGCGTCTCTGTCTTGCGTTTCAACATCGCGTCTATAGCGCGTCATATTATAGAGACGCGAGCATCGCGTCTCTACAAAAAGCCGCTTTGTCAATTGGCGCAAGAGGCGCAAGAGATGTCAAAAAGTCGAGAGAATCTCTTTAGCGTCTTTAGCGTCTTTAGCGTCTTTAGCGTTTAAATCGAATCTTAACAACTAAGCATCGCTGCGAAAAGCGTGAGATTAAAAATCGTGTGCTATTATCATATTATATATAAACACGTTTCTCTTTTTAATACGAGACAACAATAGGAGACAGCAACCATGTTACGTTATCTCACAGCGATTTTGACAACCCTCCTCATCACGGCCGGATTATTCACTGCGGCTTATTACTACTACCTCAACCCTGATACACCAACCTTGCCCCAAAAAGGGCCCAAACCGGTTGTTCACAATGACGCATCACGTATCGCCTTAGATCAATTGCGTCAGAAACTGGCCGATTTAAATCCTGAAGCCTCAGGGCAAGAAATTGCGGGATTAAAAGCGGCATTGGAACAAAAGGAAGCGGAAGCAGTACGTCTGGCCGAATTGCAACGACAAGCCGAGGCACAACGTCTGGCCGAATTGCAACGACAAAAGGCTGCTGAAACACAACGCATCGCTGAATTAGAAGCGAAACTCAAACGCGAAAGCGATTTACAACAACAAGCCTTATTACAACAAATCGCTGAATTGAAAAAACAACAGGCTGACTCTCAACAACAAGATGAGCAAAAAAGGGCAGGTGAAGTCTTTCGTGATCGTTTAAAAGACGGCAGTTCAGGCCCCGAAATGGTGTGGATACCCGAAGGCCGATTTAAAATGGGCGATATCCAAGGCGGGAGTGATTCTGATGAAAAACCCGTGCATTGGGTATCCGTCAAGAAATTTGCGATGGGGCGATATGAAATCACCTTTGCCCAATACGATAAATTTGCCACGGCAACGGGCCGCGAAAAGCCCAGTGATTCTGGTTTGGGGCGCGGCAATCGCCCCGTGATGAATGTATCTTGGTTAGATGTCACAGCTTATGCTAAGTGGTTAAGTCAACAAACTGGCCAACAATATCGTTTACCCACAGAAGCGCAGTGGGAATATGCCGCACGGGCCGGTACGAAAACGAAATATTGGTGGGGTAATACGGCCTCTCATGAGTACGCGAATTATGGTGTTGATGACTGCTGTGATGGATTAGCGAAAGGTAAGGATCGTTGGAAATACACATCGCCCGTAGGTTCTTTTGCCGCCAACCCTTTTGGTTTGTACGACACGGCCGGAAACGTTTGGGAATGGACGTGTTCAGAATATGAAAACCGTTATAACGGTAAGGAAATGGAGTGTTTAAGCAATAATCGTGCCAATGACGACAGCCTTTTCGTTTTGCGCGGCTCGCGGCTCGTGGATCGACGTTGCCATGTGGTTGCGTTCGTCGAACCGCGACAGGTATCTGCGGTCTGACCGTTTCAGGTACTACGGTGCGCGGCTTGCCAGGATATTGTAACCCTTTGTTTTTTATCCTTTTTCCCTTTTCTTTTTTATTCTTTTTCTTTAGGTTTACGGGGGTCTGGGGGCTTGCCCCCAGATCGTTTTTTTTTTGGCTATTTTCCTTATTATTTTTAAGGTTTATTAGGCAAAGGCGTAAAAAGGGAAAGGAAGGGCGTAAGAAGGGAGAAAAGGGGTATAATTAACAAAAGGTTGGGGGGGTAGGGGGGGGTGGCCCCAGGACGTTCGGTTACCCTACTAGTGCAGGATCGCTCCAATATCCAGACCACCTAGAACCCTAAAAATGGGCAACCACAAGGGATTGCCCCTACGGGGCAATCCCTTGTGGTTGCCCTGGTTTTCCAATGGTATTAAAACGGGAGCGATCCTGCACTAGCCCCAAGGCCTGTCATCCAAGACAAAACTATTTGGCTGTCCCATCCGTGCGAAAACCTAGTACAGCGGATTAGCGGAATAAACGGATTGATTTTTCGGGTGATTCGCAATCTTGGAATAGCTATCAAACAATCAAGGCGCTCAATCCCATGAGCCAAAGTACTAAGGAAAAATACCTTCGATATGGTGCGTTTAACTGAAAACCCGTTGAGAAACCTGAAAACGTGTACTCAAGGCACGAATTTGTTGGCTATTCAATTCTTTTTCACCCTTTAAAATGCTCAAGACTTGATCTTGATCGCCTATTTCTGGCAAGTCATTCTCTTGTAACCCCTGTTCTTGCATGATCGATTGTAAAACCTCTTTAGCCGAGACATCATCTATTGGATAATGTTCATTTTCGTAAGATTCGACTAATAGGCTCAGTGTATCTATGAGACTGATGAGCTGATGACTTTCATCATCCCCAACGAGATCAAGTAATTCATCCAGCAAACTCACGCTTCGCTGGTAATCCGCTTTTGTTTGTGGAACCGAAAACACTTGTGCAACGAGTGGCCAATAATTGATTGTATTTTCAAGCAAATGAGTCATCTTAACAACCTACTTTCCATTTGTTCAAATCATATTCAGTATGTGTCAAAACATGCCTTATATAAATTTTATGCCGGTTATAATGAATGACAGCAATGAGTCGAACTTTATTACCCCCAATATTAAAGACTGTACATTTTCCTATTAGATCAGCACTTGAAAACATTAAACGCAATTGATTAAAACTCTCATAATTGGTTTTTTTCATTTTCCGATACCAAGTATCTAATGCTGTTTTTGTCTCAGGATATTTTTCGGCGAATTCGGTAAGGCGGGCGCGCGTTATGATATGCATAACTTTATAATAAACGGGTTATATACTCCAAACGTTCAAGTTTTAGCTTCGCTAAACTCCGGTTCGGATTTTTGAACGAAAGGGGCAACCACAAGGGTTGCCCAGACGTAAGGTTTGTAGGGGCAACCCTTGTGGTTGCCTACCGGTAATCAGAACGTCTGAAGTATATACTGTACACCGTTATAATTTGCGTTTTTGGCCAAAACAGGGCCAATGCAAATAAATTATGATCAATTCGTTTTTTCGAGTTGTACTCGAATGATTTCTTTGATATGTCGTTCTTTAGTTTCATCTTGCCATGCGATAGCCACTGAGTGGCCGGCATAGGCGAATTTGCCCAAATATTTTTCTAAACCGGCGATTGTAAATCACCCTAATACTACAGGGTTATCAACGTCTCCAGCCATTTTGAGCTTCAAACCCGTGATTTCAGAAGCGGTGCGTGCGTCTTCATTCATCACTTGGAAAAACGTAGCGACTTGCATTAATAAAAGGCAATCGGGCATTTGTTTTTTGAGTTCATCGTAACGAGTAATTAATTTTTCAGACAATGTCTAAAATATAAACTAGGGGCCAATGAGTGTTCAACTGTTCCATTTTTATATGATTTTAATGGAAAAAGGAAAGAAATTGGATAATAAAGAAGTTTTAATTATTGGAGAAAAGTTGGATAGTAAAAAGTGAGTCGAAAAATTGAGAGAAAACAGATTGAATCATAAGAGTGATGAAGCGTAAGTAATTGGGTGATGGTGGGCAGCAAAAAGACGCTACCCACCCTTTGATGAATGGTACTTTCATTAAATGTTACCAACAAAACGGTTAGGGATAACTATTTTAGTAAAGCCTCAAGAAGTGGCAAAAAACATTTTCTTGAATTTAAACCGAGTATTCGCAGTTGGGTAGGGCATGCCATACATGCCGATACCTACGGATTGCGGTGTAAGATTTTTGGAGAAGTCTTTTTTTAAGCCCCAAAATCAATAAATGTAGGGTGGGTAACGTGGTTGCCCACCATTTAAAATTATCCCAAAGATGTATTGGGGTATGTTGTCTTTCCTCACAAACGACTACTGCGTAACGACAATGGGCATCGATTTTTCAGAAAACTGCGAGCCTTTGGCAAAGCATCAAGAAGTGGAAAAAAACATTTTCTTGAATTTAAACCCAGTATTCGCAGTTGGGTGGGGCATGCCATACATGCCGATACTTACGGATTGCGGTGTAAGATTTTTGGACAACTTTCTTTTTAATGACATATTAAATATAGGCCTCATTCCAATGACTGAATTACTTAAAACAGCCGTCGCGGAGGTTTCTAAACGAACCGCGACTCAACAAAATGTGATAGCCAGTTTGATACTAGCTGAATTAGCCGATGTTATTTAGTTCTGAAAACCATAACTACAAGGATTGTTTATAATAAGGGATTAGATTGTGGTGCTACCGGGTTTAAATCCTTTCTTATAAACAATCCTTGTCGTTATATCCAGTAGAAAGGAGTACAATTTTAAAAAATAATGGTTGAAAAAACACACTCTCTTCCAGAAAAATTGGAAGCGCAACAAATTGCCTTATTTTCACCTGTAGACGCTGAACACACTGAAGCAATCGGTGAAAACCCATTAGAGGCCGTCAAAAACGCTTTTGACATCACTTGTAAACAAGCTTTTCTTCAAAATCCTGAAGGTGCTATGCGACTGATGGGGATTCCCAGCACCGTTTCCTTGATAGAAAAGAATGTTGAACTACAACGCACATCTGATCTAAAAGTCGATTTAGCATTTTGGGTAGCCTACCCAGTAGGCTCAAAAGAGTCTCCTTCAGGGGAAAATTTTTTACTGCATATTGAATTTCAAAAACAAGCACAAAAAAATATGCCCTTAAGGATGGCCGAATATAATATGGAATTGGCACTTGCCAATGCTGGGCGGGATAAAAAAGGACGTATTTTAAATTATCCCAAAATAAGAAGTTACGTCATTTATTTTTGGCCTGAGGAAGGCCGTGATGATCCCGAAACGTGTTCAATTGAAGAGGTGATATCGGTTCGCTATAAGAAAATATTGCTTTATGAAAAGACTTTAGCGGAACTGAAACAGATGGCACTTTGGGAATATATCGCTTTCGCTCCCATTTTAAAAGGCATGGATGAACAACAGCTCAAAGAAGCTTTGGTGCTATTGGAGCAATATGCGGGGAAAGATGAGACAAAACGCAGCAGGTTATTGCTGACACTGGCTTTTTATTTCAAACGGAAATATAAAAGAAACCTCAACGAAATCATTCCAAATTTTGATACCATGATAAGCAGAACAGCAGAATCCGGATATTATGCCTTGACACCTGAAGAGGCGCGTCAAGAAAGAGAGGCTGGTAGACAGGAAGGTAGGCAAGACGGTATGGCAGAAGGTATGGCAGAAGGCAGACAGGAAATATTAGCTATGCTATCTGAAACTCAGCGTGAAAAGATAATGCAACGCTTGGCTTCAGAAAAACGCTAGATTGTAGGTTGTTTTTTTTTAACGCAAGAGGCGCAAGAGGCGCAAGAGGCGCAAGAGATGTCAAAAAGTCGATTTTTCTTGAGAGAAAGCATCTTTAGCGTCTTTAGCGTCTTTAGCGTTTATTAATTAATGGTGGGCAGCAAAAACACGCTACCCACCCTACGGTATATTAATTAATAAAATCAATCACTTATCTCATATATTTATTACTGACATAACAGGTATTTATGAAAACACAAAAACGGATTGTCATTATCTTGGTGCTGATTTGTCTAGCACCGACATTGAAACCTGTTGAAGCAGCCTTGCCTGCTATCGCATGGTACGTTGTCAGAGAAGTCGCGATGGATACAGCGATTGATGTGCTACAGGATATGTTTAAAGAACAGGTGACACCTGAAGAAGTGGCCGCACTGCGTGAGCGTCTTACCAAACTCGAAAAACAACTGGCCGCTGCTCAATCGCAAGGCGAATATCCCTCTCAAACAGAATTCAATACCGTCAAAGAATTGGTCGCCAATTTAGATCAACTGATCAACACCATGGGGAAACGGTTAGATTCTGCCGAAGCCCGCATCACGGCGCTTGAAGAAAACATTGCTGAGTTGAGAACTCTCCTACTGGCGCTACCCAAAGACAATAAAGGGATCAAGGCAATCAAAAAGGATAGCTTAGATTTCAAAATCAACTACGTTTACCGTTCAGGCGGTAAAGGCCCCTTTAAAACCCTGAACAACGACGGTATCCTGCATTCAGGCGATCACTACAAAATCATCTTCACACCGGCAGAAGAGAGCCATGTGTCTATTTTTCAAATAGATTCCGCTAATAAACTCTTTCGCTTGTTTCCCCTAGCCGGATTTGAAAACGTGACAGTCAAACACGTCAATCCCGTTCAAGGCGGCAAAACGTATTATGTCCCATCTCAATATGAATCATTTGAATTAGATGAACAAACCGGCCCCGAAACGATTTACTTTGTCTCCTCCAAACAAGCCGATATTGTATTAGAGCAGCAATATCAAGCCTTCCTGCTTACCGAACAACAGCTTGCCCAGCAAGAACAACTACAAGTTCAATTAGTGAACACCCTACGAAACAGCAAAGGCCCGAAAAGCCGTTTGAAAACGGATGTTGACGGAATTAAAACCACTTGGCAAGAAGACGGGCAAACCTTTTCCATTTTACAGCAACTGCAAAATATGTGTAATGGGTGTGTTGATGTCATGACTTTCTCACATGTTCAATGAACAATGAGCATATCAGTTATCAAAATTGACAGGAAAATAAACGCTAAAGACGCTAAAGGACGTTAAAAAGGCCCTTTTGCGTCTTTTGCGTCTCTTGCGTCTCTTGCGTTATTCTTTTGGTTTTACTAAGTATCTCAAAATCACCCAGATGAGATCACTACCAAATAAGGGAGGTAAAACAATGAAATCACTGCTCCTAGTTTGCTTAATCGCAAGCTTCAATCTAGCTTATGCAGAATCCCCATTACTTTTTCCGACTACAGAAGCAGAAATCGTTCAAGCCTTGACACCTCAACCGATTCGCCAAAGAAAAGGTTTTGGCGGTAAAGGGGTTAAAGCGATTAGAAAAGATAACCCCAAAGTCGGGGCCTTCATTCTATTTGATTTTGATTCTGCCATAATCAAGCCAGAATCTTATCCCTTGTTACGCGAATTTGCTCACGCTTTACAAGGCGGATTAGCAGATGCGAATATCATGATCGCGGGGCATACTGATCATAAGGGTACAGCAAACTACAACTTCCGGTTATCAGAGCATCGTGCAGAAGCGGTGAAAAATTTTCTCGTTTCAGCATACCAGATTGAAGAAAATCGTTTAACGCTAAAAGCTTATGGCGAAAATCAACCGATTGACTCGAATGAAACGGAACAAGGCCGGAAGAGAAATCGTCGCGTTGAGTTTATAAGGCAGTAAAGGCGCTATATTTATCGGGTAATTATATTACCCCTGTAGAGACGCGAAACCTCGTCTACGACGCGAGCATCGCGTCTCTACATAAAACAATAGGTTATATGATTGGCGAAGATATTGTTACCTACATAGTTTGTCAGATAAATATGTTGGCCTTTCCAATAGTGGATATCAATGCTTTGATAACTGATAACTGATAACTGATAACTGAAAATGATGACACAAAATCAAGACTCTATGCTTTGTCAACACTGTTATGCTTGGCGTTGTCATCCTGATGACCGTTTTTGTGGTCATTGTGGTGATAATTTGTTACAGGTGCAGGTAAGTATTGAACCGGTTTCAACCATTTATCAGGGCGGGAAGGTGCCGAATCGGGTTACGACGGTTATTCGTAATGTGCGCGGCGGTTTGGGCGGAACCCACTTTTTTTGGCGTAATCAGGCCACTGAGTTTGAAGTGCCTCTGGTTAATTTAGAAACGGAGGCCCTGAATCAACCCAATGAACAGGAAAGTTATGCGACGAATAGTGCTGAATTGGAACTTGATCCGGCCGTGCCTGTTGAATGGTTTCTGATGCATCAAGTCTCACCTGATAAAGCTTATCGTCGTGCGGTTTTATCTTGTGCCATTCCTCAACCGCATTTCGCTTTGGATAAATCGGAATGCATACTCTTAGATCATAAGGGCGTTTTGCCACTGACGTTACGCCATGAGAGTGGTGGGCGAGCGACAGTGGACAATATCAGCGTCAGTGCGTATGAAGGGGCAGCCTTGAATTTGCCAGTGCTTGATCCCGCACTTTTTCCCTTTAGCTTATCTGAAGGAGAAGAACAGGTTTTGCATTTGCCATTGACTGACGAATTGTTACGTGTCTTGCAAGGGCGGCCTCTGGGCCTTGAACTGGTGTTAGCGGTGCATATCAAATATCTTGCCCAACCCATTGATTTGCCTTTAAAACTCAGGGTGCCCATTCCGGCGCGTCCTAGATTGAAACTGCCTGAGCAAGTGAGGGCTTTACAAGGTTGTTTGTTACGTTTACCGGTGCCTGTTGAAAATCAAGGCGGAGAAAGTTGTCGCCTTAAAAATGTGCAAGTCAAAATTCGTCTTGGGCCCAAAAAACTCTGTAGTGGTGCTTCACACTCATCCGTGCAGGGAGAATGGCTTCCAGCCGGAAAAACGCATACCCATTTTGTTCAAATGGAACTCGTTGATCAGGAGCAAGATCAACCCCTTGCGGCAAGACGTTATCAATGCGATGTACAACCCGTATTGGTAGAAGAAGATTTGGAAACGCCTAAACAAACGATTGAATTGACAATCTGCGCGCCCAAACCGTATACCGGAACCGTTGCCATTGACTTTGGCACCACGGCCACTGCTGTCGCTTATCATCCTAAAGGTAAAGCGGGACAAAGTCCCATGCCCCTGTCTTTATCCGATCAAGATCATTTTATACCGACAGCTATCGCATACTATTTAAATGAAAAAGACGAATTGCAATATTGTATTGGCGATGATGCTATTGCGTTATTAGATAATGAACAGATATCAGATCGGGTTTATTTGGATAATCTAAAATGGCAACTGGATAACACGGAACCGGTATTATTGCCAGATGGGAGTGATAAGCTTTGGGAAGACATCGCCGTTGATTATCTGAAAAAGATTAAAGAAATGATTGAAGAAGATAGCGATATTGTTGCCGTTGTTGAACAGATTGCGATTACCCAACCGTCTCGCTTTCATCCCCTACTGACAAGGGCCTTAAATCGGGCTTATTATAAAGCGAAATTCAAACCCCTAGCGGTTTCGTTAGGCGATAAAATACAAAACGACATAGCAGAAAGTTGGCCTTCCTTAATCACTTGTTTACCTTTGCATGATCTGAAAAGCTTTCAAGATGATACTGTCGGTTATCAAGTCTTAGGCGATAGCACATTGATTGGCCAACATGCCGTACTGACTTATGATGTGGGTGGCGGCAGTACCGATATCTCCTTGTTTTTAATCGCAATTGAAAATATGGCGACGATGCAAATTACCGAATTGGGGACAGATGGTACAGGCAAAGAGGATCACTTTTTTGGCAACGGGTTTTCCGCATTACTGTTTAAACACCTATGGCCGGCTTGTGAAACGTGGCTAATAAGACAAGGCCATGATCCCAGCCAATTTCCAATCAGCTTACCTTGGGAACGGCTACGGCCAAGAGCCGATCAAATCATTGCCCGTCAAAATGGACGACGCTGTGCCGCTTTTATCTTGAAACATTTACAAGGCGACACTGGCCCCTTTGAACAAATTAATCTGCGCTTAAGGAATATTGGCATTTGGGACGATCTCGAAAATGAAGAATTAGCCAATATTATGAATGAGATTCAAGAACAATTTGATCGCTTTCTGAGTCAAACGAGGCTGACATTAGAAGGTTTACATGGTTCAGCAATCACCATACCCAGCGGTCATTATAATCAAGGTAATGGACTGTTTCTCAACTTTGAAGGCTTCATTAAAGACTTTATTGAAAGCGGTTCCTATCCCATGTTTAAACGTTTACAACGTCTATTGCATCATTCAGAAGTGAGTGACTTAAAAGTCTACTTACTGGTGAGTGGACGCGGTGCTTTTTTTCCACTGGTAGGCAGTATGCTATGGGCCCACCAAGAACGCCTTCGCAACGAAAAGGAGGGCAAAAAGGAGATTCAAAAAGTCGAACAAGTGCGCGTCGATCCAAACTTTGCGAAAACCATCGTTTCTCAAGGGGCCTGTTATCTGGCGAAGCTACCAAATGTTGCCCCCGGCATAACCTTCATTCCCCGGCATCTTCCCTCATTATGTGTACAAGGCGATCTCGATCCCAACACCGGCATTCCCCAACTTATCCCCTTATGTAATGGCCTACCCAACCCAGCTGATAGTTGGCAAGTTGCCCCCTATCCCCTTCGCCCCGGCTATCGGTTAATCCATTTCAACTTCTATCTCAGCACACATAATAAGCCCGTTTTGTCGGATGATGATAAGCATCTGACAGAACTCAGTCAAGAACTGGAATTAGAACCTGAAATTGCTGAAAAGGCGCATATCATGGTTAAAGCCAAAGCCGAAGACTGCTTAGAAATCTATCTCGGTAAGCCATCTGATATGAAGCAACCCGATTATGACAGCTGGGAAAAGCATCTGTTAGGGCATTATGAAATCACGCCAGGCGCGTGTGTATAGTTAATCTTGAAACGGCTTGTTTCCATTGTAGAGACGCGATGCTTCGCGTCTCTCGCGAGGCATCGCGTCTACAAAAACAGAGACGCGAGGCATCGCGTCTACAAAAACAGAGACGCGAGGCATCGCCTCGAAACAAAAACACAGACGCGAGGCATCACGTCTACAAAAACAGAGACGCGAGGCATGGCCTCGAAACAAAAACACAGACGCGAGGCATGGCCTCGAAACAAAAACAGAGACGCGAGGCATCGCGTCTCTACATCGCATTTATTCACAACTCAACAAATATTTTTGCGAGAGCAATTCCCGCCCCTGATATCGTGCCAAGTTAAAATCACGCCAATCCGTTGAAGCTTTTAAAACAGGATGGTATTGTAATTCCTCCCATAATTGACAATGATACGCTATAGGCACTTCAGGCCTTTCCTGTACCAAAGTGGGAATCGCATCAGCACTTAATTTGCTCAAATAATCCACATCAAATTGTTTCCCCGCCTGTAAACGTATTAAATTGATTTCGGCAATCCAAGCATCAGGGTTAGCAATATGTAGCAAGCCGATAAAAAACAGGGCTGTCAATATGGCGCCAAAGGTGAAAAGTGTCCGATATTCGCGTAACACAGTGACACTAAACCAAAGAAACAGCACCCCCAACCATACCATAAAGACACTGGAATAAAGGCGCAATTCCGTTAGGCCATATTCTCTCGTGTATAAATACATACGATGCGCCGCTGAAGCTTCAATAATCAGGGTCATCACAATCATCACCCCGGCCAATGATTGATAAAGTCTTTTTTCAAAACGATGATAGGGCTTATACAACCAATGTATAAAGAGTAACAGCGTCATCACACATAAAGCCACCATCACCAATTGAAAAAAACCACGTCGAGCGTAATCCGCATAAGTCGGCCCTTCTAAAGACTGTACCAGTGCATCACCGCCAAAGTAATAAGTAAATTGCACCGCCAAGAAAGCTAAAAAAAGCAAGTTAATGGCACCCAAGATAATACCAATTTCAACGCAACCTAAGCCCCATGTCGGTAAAGGCAAACGATTTTGAGGCGTATCTTGATAGGCCGATCCTAAGCTTTGATCAGACAGATTGCCCCGCAACACCGCAGCCGCTATCCAACTGCATAAGATCAACGTTATCACATACTGTAAAACAGTTTTAGCATTCAAATCCCAATGCAAGAAGTAACGCACCTTCTCTTCAAAACGGGCATCAGATTCCATTAGCAAAAAGGCAAAGCCGATTAATAAAGGTATAGCAATGATCACCCCTCTGACAATCGCACGGCCTAATTGCCCCCAACGTTGTTGAACATCTGGCCAGTGTATATCCTGATAAATCAACCCATGATAACTGGTTAGGCTATGCCGCGTTAACAAAAAGAAGTCTAAAAAGGCCTCAGAAACCTCAATACGGGGTAACTTTTGCCGAGTACCTAGCGTGAAAGCGAGATGAGCGGTCAACAAAATACCTAATAAACTCAAGCTATTAAGGACTAATGAATCACGCCAAGCAAAAGTCAGGGTAAAAAATAAACCGCTGGCTACCAGTGCATATTCAGGTAAACTGATAGGATGGTGATCAAGGTGTCTGAGAAGCAAAAAGCTACCTGCTAAAAGTAGCCCAAACAGAGTGATATTGATTCCCCAATAGTGACTGTTAAATAAAATCGCACCCAATAAACCTAACAATAAGCAAGTCGCTAGTATAGCGAGAGCGTGGGTTTGTTCAATCATGATCTGTTTAATTTGGATATTAAAGTCTTTATTAAAGTCTTTCATTAATTAAATTCACCTATTGTGATAATAGCGTTTCAGAAATTTTGCCACGGAAAAACACGGAAAAACACGGAAATATTCCGTGCATTGAAGTGTCATTCCGTGGCTTTTAATCATCCCAATTCTGTAATGAACAATTACCCAATTCGCACTGTTTGAATACCTCCATTGGTTTATAGTAGCATACGAAAACGGATAGGTGGTAAGGGGTTTCGATCTAATCCCTTCTTATAAGCAATCCTTGTAGTTAGTTATATTAAAGAATTAAATCTGAGTATGGTTTCGATCTAATCCCTTCTTATAAGCAATCCTTGTCGTTATGGTTTTCAGGACTAAAAACGTGAGCATCAAGTCTGTAGGGGCAATCCCTTGTGGTTGCCCCTTATGTACTCTGTTTCTTTTCTATTGTCGAAGTGGCTAGGCTATGCAGCGCATCGACTAAACGCCAAACCGGTACAACCTCAATATCGGCTAATTTTTCTTGAGGTGCATTTGCTTTCGGCACTATCGCTCGCTTAAAACCATGTTTCGCGGCTTCCCGTAAACGTTCTACACCATTCGGTACGGGGCGTATTTCGCCACCGAGTCCGATTTCTCCAAAAACAACTAAATTTCGAGATAAAGTGACATTACGTAGACTGGATAATACGGCGACTAAGATGGCTAAATCCGCGCCCGTTTCGTTGATTCGGATGCCGCCTACGACATTGATAAAAATATCCATGTCATAAGTCGCTATGCCAGCATGTCGGTGCAGCACGGCGAGTAAAACCGCTAAACGATTTTGATCTAATCCTAAAACAACTCGACGCGGATTAGGATTATGCGTATTGTCTACTAAGGCTTGCACTTCGACTAACAAGGGACGTGTTCCTTCGTGGGAAACCATGATGATACTGCCTGGTACTTCTTCTTCTTCGCGTGAAACAAAAATAGCGGAAGGATTCGTCACTTCTATTAATCCTTTATCCGTCATCGAAAAAACACCTAATTCATTGACCGCACCAAAACGGTTTTTAATCGCTCGAATAACGCGAAAACTAGTGCCGGTATCCCCCTCAAAATAGAGTACAGTGTCTACCATGTGTTCTAAAACACGCGGCCCAGCTAATGCCCCTTCTTTAGTCACATGGCCCACTAAAAACACGGCAATATTCGTTTGTTTCGCAAAACGCACTAATTGTGCAGCACTTTCACGAACTTGCGACACTGAACCTTGGGCCGATTGCAACATTTCGGTATGTATGGTTTGAATGGAATCGACTACCATCACTTTCGGCTTTTCTTTTTGTGCCATAGCGATAATTTTTTCAACCTGCGTCTCGGTGAATAATTTAACATTATGCACATTTAAACCGAGACGTTGTGCGCGTAAACTGACTTGCTGAGGCGACTCTTCACCAGTCACATATAAAGGTGGGATGGGCGAAATTTGACTCAACGTAGACATCGTTTGCAGTAGCAAAGTGGATTTACCAATACCCGGATCGCCCCCGATTAAAACAATTGAACCATTCACTAAGCCGCCACCTAAAACGCGATCAAGTTCACTCATGCCAGTGGAAATACGGGCTTCTTCTATCGATTCTACCGAGTCTAATAAACAAACAGTCGCTTCAAAGCCGCTATAACTCGCACGGGAACGCCCTTGAGAGGGAGTCGGCGCTTCTTCTCCGATGCTTTCTTCTAAACTATTCCATTCGCCACATTCAGGACATTGCCCTACCCATTTTGACGTTATTGCAGCACATTTTTGGCAAATAAAGACATTTTTTTGACGTGCCATAGAGATCACTTTCCTTATGTTTTTTGATAATTAGGATTTAATAATAAATAATTAAATAATTGTCATCGTTTATTTATTTTTGCAAAAAACGGGTGATAATCGATCATCATGTTTTTTAAATGATTTGCTATTCGCTTATAAAAACTTGAACATTAAGTCATAAAAGGTTTATATAACAAATATCGACTAAAAACGCCCTATCACTTTTTCGCATCCAATATTTTCAATGACTTACAAAAATAGGCTAAAATAAAAATCAATGACTTACCTATTTTTTCGGTATTTTCAGTATATGCTAAGCTGTGCATTTTTGTGATTCGAGCTTTAAAATTTAATCATCTACATTCAGTAGAACGAAAAAGGCGTTGCAGGCGTTACAGAAGTTCATAAGTTCAGGCGTTATGAATTTAGGCCAATTTAATTTGGCTCGCTCACAACTCATTAATTGATATAAAACAATTTTTCAGGCAAAAGTTATCAAAAAGTGGTTAATAAAAGCTTTTTGGTTTTCGATGTTCACGTTTTTGCGCGCAAAAACATGAACATCGAAATCTGTGGAATTGACAAGGGTTCATTGATAACTGATAACGAGGACTTTTTATAATGATAATGAATCAAAGCAAATTAGTCTTTTGGCTGCTACTTATTTTTTCTTTGACACTACCCTTATTTGCTGTGGGCAATGAGGACGATGATTTTGATGATGATGAGCAGCCTGGTGTCCAAAAGTACGTGCGTTGGTTTAACGGTGATAGTTACTACGGGAATTATGCAGATAACCAACGCTCTGGTAAAGGTATTTATATCTGGGCTAATGGGGATCGCTATAAAGGTGATTTCTTTGAAGGCAAGCGCGATGGTGTCGGGGAATATGTTTGGGCCAATGGTGACCATTACAAAGGTGACTATATGGAAAACCGACGCGATGGTGATGGCCTCTATATTTGGGCTAATGGGGATCGTTTTAAAGGCGAGTTCATGGAAGGTAAACGTGGTAACAGCCAAATTATCCCTGGCTCAAAAGCCCCCCCTCCAAATATTAATATAACCGCCAAAGGAAGGGCAAAACGAGCAAGTGATAAAACCACGGCTGTGGATATTGCTGAAAAAGGTTCAAAAGGTGCCGCTCAAAAAACGGTGATAGCACAGGCCGATGAGAACGATTTTGATGAGGCCGACGATTTTGATGAGGCAGACGATTTTGATGAGGCCGACGATTTTGATGAGGCCGACGAGACTGATGAGGCAGATGATGAGGCCGACTTTGATGACGAAGCGGATGACGAAGCGGACACCAGCGATTCAGACGATGACAGCGAGGGAGATGAGGATAACACCCTAATCGCTTCAGGCGATGACAGCAAGGTAGATGAAGCTGCGAAAGAGAGTTCGGTAGCAGAGGCAAAAGACAGCGAGGAAGATGAGGCTGACAAAGAGAGTTTGGTAGCAGAGGCAGAAGACAGCGAGGAAGATGAGAATGACACCCTAATCGCTTCAAGCGATGACAGCGAGGAAGATGATGATACCCCGATAGCGGAGGCAGAAGAGAGTGATGGAAATGATGACACCCTAATCGCTTCAAGCGATGACAGCAAGGAAGATGATGATACCCCGATAGCGGAGGCAAAAGACAGCGAGGAAGATGATGACACCCTAATTGCTTCTTCAGGCGAAGACAGCGAGGAAGATGATGATACCCCGATAGCTTCAGGCGATGATAGCGAAGGGGATGATGACAAAGAGATCACAGTAGCAGAGGCGGTAGAGGGTAGCTTAAACGAAACGGTTGCTGAAGCAACGCCCTCAACAGCTCATGAAAACCCGGTTATGACGGAGCAAGCCAGTGCCAAAGATTCCACACTGAGACAACAGGCTACGCTTCTTACCGGAAAAGTGACTGTTCGATGGCCTAATGATGATTTGTATGTCGGTGAATATCTCAATGGAAAACGCACCGGCCAAGGCATGTATATTTGGGCCAATGGTGATCGCTATGCCGGTGAATTTTTTGAAAGCCATCGTCACGGGATTGGCATCTATACTTGGGCCAATGGTGATCGTTATGTCGGTGACTATGTTGAAGATCAACGCGAAGGTAAGGGCCTGTATATTTGGGTGAACGGTGATCGCTACCAAGGTGATTTTTCCAAGGGCCAACGTCATGGTAAAGGCAAACTCACTTGGGCAGAGGGAGAGATTTATGAAGGCGATTTCGTGAACGGTCAACGAACAGGCAAAGGGGTTTATATTTCCAGCGGCGGAGATCGTTATGAGGGCTATTTTGATACCGGTAAACGCACCGGAAAAGGCGTTCTCATTTCAGCCAGTGGCGCACCCACAGAACTTGAGTTTGAAGAAAAGCTGTATATTCTGGAGAATTTAGAATTTAAAGATGGCGTACTGGTTTCTGCCAATGCCAGTGGCAAAGTGGAAGAAGGGGAAGCGTTAGCATCAAACGTCGCCACGGATGAGGCAATCCAAGATAATAATGACGGGGAAGCTGATGAGGCCAGCGCGGATGATCAAGATGATGAGGCAGATGACGCCGATGTAGCCGAAGATGATGATCTAAGTGAAGACGATGAGGCCAATGATGACGCGGACGACAGCGATGATGAGGATTTTGATGACAGTGATGACAATGATGACGACTTTGAGGCGGATGATAATTTTGATGATGAAGACTGGTAAGACGAATAAAGCCTAGTGCTGGAAAGCGGAAATATCCAGACCACACAGCCACACAGCCAAGTCAGGTGGTGGTGACTAACAAGACACAAGCTTTTTCACGCAAAAACGAGCCGCTTTAAATGGATTTAGACTGAAAAAAAAGCGCAAATGATAACGGTGAACAGTATATAAACATTTCTTAAAAAATAGAACAAAAGTAGTCTCGTGGGGAGGTAGTCACCACCACCTGACTTAAGCTGGGTGGTCTGATCATTTTCGCTCTCCTGCACTAGATCGTTTTTGATTTTTGGGTAGCTTCGCTTAAACGCTGATATAATCAGTATATCCTTGAGTCTTACCACCTATCAGTTTGTCAAAAGTACTTAGGAGAAGGGATTGTTTCCATTGTAGAGACGCGATGCTTCGCGTCTCTAGCGATGGTTTGCCTCGAAACAGAGACGCGAGGCATCGCGTCTCTACAAAAACAGAGACGCGAGGGTTCGCCTCAAAACGAAGCATTATAGAAAACGGATAGGTGGTAAGAACCTTGAGTTCAACAGATTGGAATGTTTTAAAGTTTTTTAATGAGATAGATTTAAATTTAATTTTCATCTTATTTCCTCAAAAAAAAGCGTGGCGGTATCGTTATCTATTTAAATTTCACCGTACTGAGATGAGAACCAATATACCCAACATAAATCGTGTTACTTTCCTCATCAGGATAAAAATGAAAACGTAAATCGCCCGTTTTGATATGTTTTTCAAATAAGGCCTTCTTTTTATTAGGCAATCTGAATTTACGTTGTCTACCATATTTTTTAAGTGTGCCTTTTGATTCGCCACTGACATCAAGTCCATATTGCTTGGCAGCTTGATCACTGTATGAACCATTTTGCCCATTTTGGGCATATTCATTGAGTCGTTTTAGCTTTTCAATGATTTGGTCAAAAAATTTTGATTGAATACCTAAACGAGTCAATTGTTTTTCTACTTCACCACATAAGACTAAATGAGGAAAAAATTCTTCTCTTCGTTCCCATAAATTTTGACTTTTTTGGAGACTTTTCCGTTTTTTCTGTTCAAACCAAGCTTGATGTTTCTCTAAATGCACTGGTTTTGATGCCTGTTTAACGGCTATCATTTCAATGACATGACTACCCTCTTTCGTTAAATAATAATGTTCAACATTTTTGATTTCATCAGTATCCCATAACTCATGAGACAAAAAACTCACACATAACGTTTCTAATAAGTAAGCAGCCCCTAGCCCATCAGCAAACTGCATTTGATGATTGATCGCTATTTTAAATTCAGACCGTTGATTACGTTCTTTTTCAATAGGATAATCATCTGTTATCAGAGGCGTTTTGGTCATGATTTGGCGAAATTTATTTTTGACATCTTCCTCTGAATCTTGCAGCCATTGTGACACAGTGTAATCTGGCGCTATTGGCAAGTCATACAGACTTTTTCCAAGTTTTTAATACCAGTAAAACTCAAAACTGGCATGAACAGTAGCTGTTCATTTTTATAGTTTTGTTCAGAAATTCAGACGTTCATAGTTTTATAGTTGGCCTTGGGCAACTTGGGCAACGTTATAAACTGATTGAAGCATGGCACGAGTTATCGCGGCCCCCTTCAGGTAAATGAAGGGCTTCAAAACCTAATCCCCGGGCTTTGAAACAAGTGTTTATAAAAGTCGCTAACTGCTCTTTAGCTTCAATGATTGTGGCAAAAGGGCTTGAGAGTTCATTAAAAATGTAAATATCCATAGCATGTTATTTCAATAATTCATCTAACTGATTACCCCATTCATCAAAAAAGCCTGGTGGCCATTTATTAATTCTACCATTTTCATCTATGATCGGTTGAATAATCTCAGTGCAATGTTCATCAGTTTCCAGATGGCGTTCAAAAAAGAAAATACCGACTTTTTCCGGAGAAATTAACTGTTGTTTGGTGGCGACACGCACGCCATTGAGAACATGATCGCTATGGGTTTCAATGAACAGTTGTACACCCTGTTCAGCCGCTTGTGCAAACAATTTCCCTAACCGAGCTTGCCCCTGCGGATGTAAATGGGATTCGGGATTTTCAATAATCAGTAAATCGCCGGGACTGGCAAACAAAACGGCAGTAACGACGGGTAAGGCATAAGTCAAGCCAAACCCGACGTTGGTGGGTTTCATATCCTCGGTAAATTCTTCACCGACTTCAAACTTATACGATAATCGGGCAATTTCAAATTCATCATATAAAACAGAAGTCAAGCGAACATTGGGCGTAATCTCTCCCAACCAGGCATCTAATTGTGCGAGTAAAGCCAAAGAGTTTGCTTTGGGATGCGCTAAGGCTTTTATGGGAATATCTTTGCGTTGGTTTTTCGCAATAAAGTGCGTGGTAAATTCGCCGTGATTACCCAAAGTATGGATTTGTTCAATATGATAAGCGGAAGCCGGAAAAAAGGTTTTGGGACTCACTCTTTCCGTGTTTAAATATTGCCAATTATCCTGAAATAAGGCCTGTTGCCATACTTTTTGATCGGAGATTTGAAGTTGATGGGTGGGCAATAAATCTAATTCATCGCGTGATTGAAATTCGCCACGCAGTTCTATTTCTTCGTCCCATTCTACTTCAAAGGTAATGAGCTTTTCGGCGGTGCCATACATTGCATAAGCATCTTTGCCTTTGCCAATTTCAAGATATTCACCATTTAGCAACAATCCTTTATTTAACAACGTATTTTGTCGATAAGATTGCCGGAGCAATAATAAGCTTTGCAGAAACGTCGATTTACCCATGCCATTTAAACCGGTGAAAATATTGAGTTGACAGGGTGGTATTTCAGCTTCCGAAAAAGCTTTGAAGTTTTGTACGTAAATATTCGTGATCATAATGTATATTTTTTAATCAGCGATTCGATGGTTTTAAATCTTTTTATCACCAGCTTTTTACCCCAACTTGAACGAGAGACTGATTTAAAAAAATCATCATCATTTTTCAACAACGATTTGAATTCTTTAATTAGCCGAGATTTTGATAACAATAAACGTCTCATGTTGTTATTATTCAATTGTCCAATGAGGACAGTCCATACTTCAAATAATGCACCGTTTTGCATTTTATTACCATCAAGGATTGATTTACTAAAAATATGTTCACCAAATAATGCCTGGCAAACTAGCAATGCTTTCCAAAGATTATTTTCAAACTGTTCTCGTTGTGTAGGACTCAGAGAGGCTAATTTTTCCATGGCATCATCAAGAAACAACGTAAAATTTGGGTTCTTATATTCTTGATAAGGTGTCATAGAAAAAGCTAAATAACGCAAAATTAATTCACGCGCCCGCATTCGATTGTCTTTAAGACGAATAATCTTGGTAAAGCGATCATCTTTAACCAATGCATTTAGATAACGGGTTGATTTTCCCTGATTAAGTACATGACGTATCTCTTGTGTGGTTAAAATCAGCCCACCGGTATTGATTCGCCGGAAAATATCATATTTCACTCTTTTGGGCGTACCCGGTTTGATCAAATAAGTGGTGACTTGATAACGGGCCATTTTTCGTTTGAGAGTATGGCTTAATTGCTCATAAGTTTTACCATTGAGATCACTCAGTATTTCTAAACCCTGTAAGATTAAATCCTGATCAATTATAAAGCGTTTAAATGTCCAAAGCCGTTGTAAGCCATCAACAATGAGCCATCTATTATCATCAGAAGCGTCAAAATAAAAGACGGGCAAAGGCAAGCGCAATAAAATAGATTCGATGAGCCTACTCATGACTGATTCAGCCCATAAATTACCATTCCTTTGAAATTCGGTATTCATATCAATGGCATCATCTTCAATCATGGCAATAATGGTTGACAAACTATTTTGTTCTATAGCAATATCAATATCTTTAGGTTCAAAGGGAGAATCGATATTTTCTGTAGTGCTATCAAATTCTTCAACTTCTTCTTCAAGTTCCATTAATTCATCATTTTGCATCATATTCTATACCTCGATATCCAACAACTTAGTCGTATCATTGATGTTTTTTTTGAATGAAGGCACTGACATCAAGGGCGGCAAGTTCAAAAAAGATAATATTGCCCTGTTCAACGGCGCGTTTGTCTAACACGGAAATTTTTTTAAGTTTGTTCTTCACGATCTAATTGTTCATCTGGTTTATCAAAGTCAGCTTCGTTGGTAATGGCATAACCCTTTCCATATTGAAAATCAAGAAAAGGGTATGGGGAACCATAACGACTACGTTTATAACGCAGAATTTCCCGTTTAATGATGGGCTTATTATTTTTCAGGGTGATTTGCAATTGGTAAGTTACCAGTCTTTGCACATTGGCAATCGGCATACGGAATTGAATGGCTAATTCAATATCTTCATGTTCATGTCCACGACTGATAACTTCCTTAAATCCACCCCGTTTGCTTAATGCCTTTTGCACATTGTCTTTCATGGCCTCTTTTAGAAAACTAAACACCTCAAACAAAGTCGATTTACCACTGCCATTGGCACCGACAATGACACACATTTTAGGCATCTTTTTCATTTCAACCGATTGAAATGTCTTAAAAAGTTTTAATGTGATTGATTCAATTTTCATTTGATTTCCTCCAAAAAAAGCGTGGTGGTTTTGTTGTCTATATGACGCGAGGTTTCGACGCGATGCAGAGACGTTCGCGTCTCTAATAATTTTCGTAGAGACGCGATGCTCGCGTCTCATATAAATAATATGACACGAGGTTTCGACGCGATGCTCGCGTCTCTAATAAATCAATCAGATTTTCGTAGAGACGCGATGCTCGCGTCTCTAATAAATAAAATAACGCGGAAAAGAGACGCTTCGCGATCGCGTCTCTACAGAACAATAATATGACGCAAGGTTTCGACGCGATGCGTAGCAAATCTAATAAATAAAATAACGCGGAAAAGAGACGCTTCGCGATCGCGTCTCTACAGAACAATAATATGACGCAAGGTTTCGACGCGATGCAGAGACGCGAGCATCGCGTCTCTACAAAAAAAATTTATACGAACAATATAATTATGATATATTAGAACCTGTCAATATTCGACAATACCGAAATATTAAAAAAGGTTGAGCTATGCAAGACCCCACAAATCGTTCTGATAGAGACACTGGACACGTTGAAGTCAAAAATACCACTTGTTATATGTGTGCTTGCCGTTGTGGTATTCGTGTGACTTTGCGCGATGGCCAAGTGCGTTATATTCAAGGTAATCCCAAACATCCCCTCAATCAAGGTGTGATTTGCGCTAAAGGGGCCTCGGGGATTATGAAACAATATTCGCCGGCGCGTTTGACTAAACCGCTGCGACGTAAACCGGGGGCTGAGCGGGGTACGTCTCAATTTGAGGAAATCTCTTGGGATGAGACTTTCCGCATTTTAGAGGAACGCTTGGCATCGTTACGGGCCTCTGATCCGAAAAAATTTGCGCTTTTTACAGGGCGCGATCAAATGCAAGCCTTGACGGGTATGTTTGCTAAACAATTTGGTACGCCTAATTATGCCGCTCATGGCGGCTTTTGTTCCGTTAATATGGCGGCTGGTCTGATTTATACTATGGGGGGCTCCTTTTGGGAATTTGGTGGCCCCGATTTAGATCGCGCTAAATTGTTTGTCATGTTAGGCACCGCTGAGGATCATCACTCTAATCCGATGAAAATAGCCCTTTCCAAATTTAAGCGCAATGGCGGGCGTTTTATTTCTATCAATCCAATACGTACTGGCTATTCTGCTATCGCTGATGAATGGATTCCGATTAAACCCGGTACCGACGGCGCGTTATTATTAGCCTTAACGCATGAGCTGATCAAACTCGGATTATATGATCGTGATTTTTTAGTGCAATATACTAATGCCCCAGAATTGATCAACATGGCGGAGGATAGCACAGAATATGGTATGTTTGTGCGTTTTGAGGTGCCACCAGAAGAAGGTTGCTTTGATCCCCAAAATAAATTGTGGTGGGATCGGGAATTAAATAAGCCCGTTTCTATGCACACTGAAGGTGTTGATCCGTATTTGTTGGGTGAATTTAAACTGGACGACGGTACGCCAGTTAAAACCGCTTTTCAATTATTAAAAGAGCGCGTCGATGAATCTACCCCAGAATGGGCTCAAACCATTACGGGTATCCCGGCTGAGGATATTCGACGCTTGGCTTATGAAATGGGCGTGATGGCGCGTGATCATAAGATTGAATTGCCGATTCCCTGGACTGATTGTTGGGACAAAGAGCATGAGAGTGTCACTGGCAATCCGATTGCTTTTCATGCCATGCGCGGCCTTGCCGCTCACTCCAACGGTTTTCATACGATCCGAGCCTTGGGCATTTTGATGAGTTTGTTGGGTACGATTGATCGGCCGGGTGGCTATCGTCATCGGCCCCCCTTTCCGCGCCCCATTCCCCCTTGCGCTAAGCCACCTAAAGGCCCTGAGGCCGTGCAGCCCGGTCAACCGCTTGACGGTATGCCCTTAGGTTGGCCGGCCTCACCGGATGATTTATTTGTGGATGAGCAAGGGGAGCCCATTCGGCTTGATAAAGCGTTTTCTTGGGAATTTCCACTCTCAGTGCATGGTCTTATGCACAATGTCATTACGAATGCATGGCGCGGCGATCCTTATCCTATTGATACTTTAATGATTTTTATGGCGAATATGGCCTGGAATTCGTCCATGAATACCACTGAAGTGCGCAAAATGCTCAGTGATAAGGATGACAAGGGAGACTATAAAATTCCTTTTTTGGTTGTCGCTGATGCTTATCAATCAGAGATGGTTGCTTTTGCCGATTTGGTGCTGCCCGATACGACTTATCTGGAACGTCATGATGTGATGTCAATGCTGGATCGACCCATTTCTGAATATGATGGGCCGGCTGATTCGGTGCGTATTCCGATTTTGCCACCCAAAGGGGAGTGTAAACCCTTTCAAGAAGTGTTAATTGAATTGGGAACGCGCTTGAAATTGCCGAATTTTGTCACTGAAGACGGCTCGCGTAAATATAAAGATTATCCCGATTTTGTCGTTAATTTTGAGGCAGGCCCCGGTATCGGTTTTCTCGCCGGTTGGCGCGGTAAGGATGGCAAAAAGTTTTTGCGCGGTGAGCCCAATCAGCGCCAGTGGGAAATGTACACGCAAAATAACAGCGTTTTCCATTACGAGCTGCCCAAGTCTTATCAATACATGCGTAACTGGAATAAAGGATACTTACATTGGGCACGGCATCACAGTCTCATTCGTTACGCCGAACCGATTCTTATCCATATTTATTCTGAAGTCTTACAAAAATTCCGTCTGGCCGCTCAAGGCAAATGGGATGGCAAACAGCCACCTGATCACTTACGTGATCGGGTTGAAACTTATTTTGATCCGCTACCGTTTTACTATGAACCGTTGGAATCGCAGCTCGTGGATACCGAAGTTTATCCACTCAACGCGCTAACCCAACGCCCGATGGCCATGTATCATTCATGGGATTCTCAAAATGCCTGGTTGCGACAGATTCATACCTATAATCACTTATTTGTGAATCCAAAATTAGGTATATCCAATGGATTTAAAGATGGTGACTGGGTTTGGGTAGAATCACAGCAAAATAGGGTACGTTGCCAGTGTCGTTTTAGTGAGGCAGTGGAACTGGGAACGGTTTGGACATGGAATGCCATCGGTAAAGCCGCAGGCGCATGGGGCCTCTCTCCGAAAGCCAATGAATCTCAACAAGGTTTTTTGCTGAATCATGTCATTGCAGAAGAATTGCCCTCTCATCAACACGGTGAACATTTGTCCAATTCTGATCCGGTTACCGGACAGGCCGCTTGGTTTGATGTGCGGGTGCGTGTCTATAAAGCATCAGCATCCGATCCGGCCCAAACATCGCCTCAGTTTGAAGCGATGAAACGCTTACCCGGTATGGGCCGCCGCAAGAAGTGGCTGGCTTATTTTGCGGGAATGTTTGGGAAAAAATAAAACGGTTATAAAATTGAGAATGAAAGAATTGGGATGATTAAAAGCCACGGAATGACACTTCAATGCCCGGAATATTTCCGTGTTTTTCCGTGTTTTTCCGTGGCAAAAACACACAAACCTATGTTGGCCTTTCCAATAGGGACTGATAACTGATAACTGATAACTGAAAAAAAACGAGTCATCCAGATGAAACAACTAGCCCTGATTATCGATCTGAATGTGTGCGTAGGCTGTCATGCTTGCGTCACCAGTTGTAAAGAATGGAATACTTCTGGCTGGGCTGGGCCTATGTCAGATTTTAATCCTTACGACGCCAATCCGACGGGTACCTTTTTTAATCGAGTACAAACCTTTGAAATCGGAACGTTTCCGAACACCGAAACCCTACATTTTCCGAAAAGTTGTCTACACTGTGAAGAACCGCCCTGTGTTCCCGTTTGCCCCACAGGCGCCAGTTTCAAACGCGAAGCTGATGGCATAGTGTTAGTAGACTATGATAAATGTATTGGTTGCAAATATTGCTCATGGGCTTGCCCTTATGGTGCGCGTGAATTTGATCAACAGCAAAAGGTGATGAAAAAATGTACCCTCTGTGTGGATCGGATTTACGATCAAACCTTACCCGAAGCTGAGCGAAAACCGGCCTGTGTACTCGCATGCCCCACCAATGCCCGTCTCTTTGGCGATGTTCACGATCCAGAGTCTGAAGTCTCCAAACTCATTCGTGAAAATGGAGGCTATCAATTAATGCCTGAATGGGGCACTAACCCAGCGAATCATTATCTACCACGGCGTAAAATTCATCTCAAAATTCACGAAGATGAACTGCTACGCGCCGATAATCCGCTGAAAAAGGAAGGCTTGCTGCCAGAACCACCGAAAGAGCAGCAAACATTAGACGATATTTATATGAGTTGGTAAATTGGAGAAATCATTATGCATCCCGCATTTTCCGTTATTTTTTTAACCACCCTGATTGGAGTTGGGCAAGGATTGTTTCTAGCCCTATACACCGGGCAAATCTATTCAATGATGAAACTTTTACCAACGCAGGATAGTATGAGCTTTTATGCGACAGGTAGTTTAATTGCGCTCGGTTTTCTAGTAGCCGGGCTATTAGCCTCCTTTTTTCACTTAGGGCGGATGGAACGAGCTTGGCGTTCAGCCAGTAAATGGCGTACTTCTTGGCTATCGCGCGAAGTCATTATTTTGCCAATCGCAATCGGTTTAGTGGCACTCTATGGTGCCGCTCATTACTTGGGATGGAATGAGCCGCTTTTCATCTTAGCTCAAACACAACCCATCGATCTCACCCAGATCATTGGCGCACTGGCAACGGTTGCCACTTTGACATTATTCATCTGCACTGGGATGATTTACGCCAGCCTCAAATTTTTGCAAGAATGGCACAGCCCGTTAACCGTCATTAACTATATATTATTAGGCGGCGCTTCAGGCTTCACCTTAGCCGCCGCCTTTTCCGCCTATATAGGGAATGATATCATCAGTTTTTATGCCTTATGGGCAATTGTACTGACTATCACGGCCTTCATCACCCGCAGTGCCAGCCTAGTACGCAATAACCACTTAAAAGCAAAATCAAACCCACAAACAGCCATCGGAGTGCGCCATACCATCATCTCTCAAAAAGCGCAAGGTGCGATGTGCGGTTCATTCAATACTCGTGAATTTTTCCACGGCCAGTCTGAAGCAACGCTGAAAATGCTCAGATCGATTTTCTTGATGATGGTGTTTATAATACCGATTGGGCTTCTATTAGCGGCTACCTATAGCGTGGAAGCCATAACGCTTTTCATGGCCGCTTTTATCGTCCAATACTTAGGACTCATTGTGGAACGGTGGTACTTTTTTTCAGATGCGAGACATCCACAGAATCTTTATTATCAGTCAGTGTCTTAAAATTTCCGTATTTAAACCTAAAAAAAGAGGCCACCTTACCACCTATCAGTTTTCGTAGAGACGCGATCGCGAAGCGTCTCTGTTTGTTTTCGTTTCGACGCGATCGCGAAGCGTCTCTGTTTGTTTTCGTTTCGACGCGATCGCGAAGCGTCTCTTGCGAGCTAGGGATCGCCTCGAAACAGAGACGCTTCGCGATCGCGTCTCTACAATGGAAACAATCCCTTATCCTAAGTACTTAATTAATTCGTTTATTCCTCTAAACATCGTTCCGAGCTTCGCTCGTTGATCCGTTGTACTATAAAATTATCTTGAAAACAGGATTGATATGGCTTTTTTATGTCCCCATTGTCGTTCCCATCTCCTTGAACCCTTGCGTCATAAGGAGATTGAAATTGATGCTTGTATGCATTGCGGCGGTTTATGGTTTGATCGTCATGAATTGGATAAAGTCGTCCATTTGTACGATCCTAATTATCATCGTCAAGGGCAGATTGTTGAAAGCTTGGGACATCCTGTCGCTGAAACCCAAAAAGACTGTCCTCATTGTCAAGAATCATTGCTAACTTATGAATTTGAACAAGGGCGTGATTTGAAAATTGATGTTTGCCAGACTTGCGATGGCATTTGGTTAGAAAAGGGCGAATTGGATCACGCTAAGGTGTTTTATGAAATTCCAGAAGCGATTGAACGCATTCAAAAGAAAACAACTTGGGTACATTGGCTTTTTCAGTTTTTTCTCCATTTACCCGTTGAATTTAATATCAAGCCGCGCAAATTTCCCTTGATAACGGTTGCATTGCTGATATTGAATGGGTTATTGCTCTTACCCATAATGATGACTCAATCGCCCGAAAATATTTGGTACAGTTGGGGATTGATTCCTCAAGAATGGGGTTCAATTAGCTGGTTTGTCACATTACTAACCCATCAATTTCTACATGGCGGCTGGGCGCATTTAATAGGGAATATGTATTTCCTCTATATCTTGGGAGATAATGTCGAAGATGCGATAGGGCGTATCCTATTTCCCCTGTTTTATTTATTCTGCGGCCTCGTAGCGGGCATGACGCATGTCGGATATGAACTGATTTGGGGCGGTTCCACTAATATTCCGCTTATTGGTGCCAGTGGTGCCATTTCAGGTGTGATGGCAGCCTATCTTTATATTTTTCGGCAAGCGAAATTGACGTTTATGTTGGTTATTTTTCAATACAAACTCTCCCCCGTTTGGTATTTTGGGATTTGGCTGGCTACCAATGTCTTATTCCTGATTTGGGGTGCAGCAGAAGTCAGTTGGATGGCCCATATTGGCGGATTTATTGCCGGCTTGGTGTTTTCCTATTTTGTATATGATCGGATTTTAAAGGCTAATCCATTGATTCGTTATCTGAATCAAGGTTTAAATTGTGAGCAGAAAGTGGAGCAAAAAATAGAACTAACGTGACACAATTGGAATGCAAACTAAAGTTTGCACGGAAAGCAACACAAAGGAAGCAATATGAGTTTAAAATTAGCCTATCAAAATGTTTTGAAGGCAGGTTATGATGTTAATTTAAACCAAATTGAGGCTTTGATTGATGAATTGAGACAGATTTTTTATGAACTCCAATGCTCAAGCCATTTTCAGGTTTCAGTGGCATCACTTGATCGTGAACTTTTAACCGTTTATCAGGCCGATGTGGCTTATCAATCGAATAAGCAAGCAAGCCTATTAGCTAATTTGATTTTTCCGCCTTTAGCCGTTGCCCTTGAACAAGCAAGATTAGCGCATCAAGCTGATCAAAGCTTTTCAGCTTTGTACCAAATGCTTCAGTTACAGCAACTGAATCACAACGATGTGTTGGTGAATCGTTATATCAGATACCAGCTATTCAGTTCTTATGCTGAAAAAGTTCAAGCCTACACGCCGATTAGACACTATCTCTTTTTAGTGACGCGACGTTTATTAATTGAATTAAATCCATCAGCGAATCCTCAGACGAATAGCTTGGTAGACACTTTGGGCTATACTTGGGAGGCCATTAACGACATCATGGAAGGTTCCAGCGAAGGTTTAGCCTTGTTTAAACTGTATTATGAACAACCCCTCTCTGGAAAATTAGCCTTCAATCAGATACCTAAAGTGCTGAAAAAACGTTTTAGGAAATCCAAAGATGGGTTAGTTGAACTATTGTGGGAACAGAGTCAAGAAGGTGACTTATCACAACCCCGCAAAGTGAAGACGACATTTGATCAACGGCGAACTTCAAAACTGAAATTTCGTTTAAATGCCTTTATTTTGAGTTTTTGGCTTGTCGTTATTGGAATTTTGGGTGTACAAGTTTTCAATTATTTTGGACACCATTTTAAGCTTAAAAATGAGAATGATAAGTTGCTGATGGAATTGAAAAAACAACAACATCCCTTTTTAACAAGCAGCTTTAGCCATAAGTTTCACCACTAAAATTGGGTTTCGCGATTCGATATAAACGCTAAAGATGCTATCAGACAGCCAACAGCTTTTAGACAACAGCTAAAAGCTATTGGCTTGCATTGCGTCTCTTGCGTGCGTCTTTTGCGTTATTTTTTAAATAAATCGGGTTTGATAACTCTGAAAAACAATAGGAAACATTGAATGAACTGGATTAGCAAACTAGCACACGGGTTTAAACGTCTTTTCGGCATCAAACCGACTCGAATCGGTATTGTCGGCTATCCGGGTATTGGCAAAACGGTTTATTTAACCATTCTTTATGGTATCTGTGGTGTCCTTAGAAAATGTGACAAAATGAAAGTCATGGCTGGAAAATCTCAGCAGTATTTTCACTCTAAATGGAATCAGATAACCGGTGTTGAAAGGCAGTTTTTACGAGGAACGGAACACGCAACGCAGTTTGATTTTAAAATGACGTTGAATCCGGATCGTGCGTTTCGTTCTCAAACAAGAAGAATCGAATTTGTTGATCCACCTGGTGAAGCTTTGACCGTTAATCCACAAGCTGATGCAGAAGAGGTTAACAAGGTAGATGCGTTTTTGGATGAGGTTGATGCGCTTTTGTTTATGATTGAACCAGATGATTTTGATTTTGTGGCATTGGCCGTCAAGTTAAAGGCCTTACTTGAAAGCGTTGCCCAATATCGGACTGCTTTTGAACAAGATAAAAAGGCCTTCATTACACAACACTGTGATCACTTACAAATCAAGCTCTTACCTGAACAAGGCAGTGCGAGTTTGACTACCCTGATAGCGGTTATCACTGATTTTATGGCACACGCTGATGAAAACCGTGCCGTGGAGACACTGGTTGCCCTGTATAAACAGGATGCAGTAGATCGGGCTGTTGCTCATTTGAATCGTATTGGCGAACGATTAGATCGGCCTATCAATATTGCCGTGGTGGTGACAAAGGCCGACAAATTATTACCCTTTCAAGAAACTCGTTCACGCCCAACTGTTTTGATTCCTGATCAATTACGGCAATACCGAAATATTAAGGAAAACGACGTTGATAAATTGATTCACGCTTTGAGTCAGTATTGGGGGATTCGGGATGATCGTTGGCCACCTATTATCCAGCAACTGTTTGGTATGTATGAACATTTTTTCAATGACTTAAGTCGCGTAAAGGGTGATTACCAAATTTTTTTCGTTTCTGCGATTGGCGATGTGGATTGGGATCAAGAACAACATAAGACGCGCCCTCCTAGAACCATTCGTCCGCAAGGTATTGAAAATCCTGTAGAATGGTGTATCCGTAAAATGATGCATCAGCAAATCCAAATCAATATGTTTGGTATAGCGAAGCATTTTTTGATATTCCTATTATTAGGCTTGATGATTTGGCCTCTACAACGCTTTAATAATGAAATTGGCCCCGCTTTGGAAAAAACTGAAATACTCAATGACGTAGCACATTGGAAAACCGAGGCGACTCAATGGTGGACAACCGGCAACCGGGAAGTACAACGTCGTTATGAATTGCAACAATTGCAGGTTTATTGGCGTTTGTTCACTGACTTGCAACACCGTTTAGAAGAGGACGATCAAATGAGAGCCGCACTGAACGCATTGAGTACGACAGTCAATCAACTCGAAATCACAGAGGCGCGTACTCGTCAAATTAAGAAAACGTTGCAAGGGGCTATTTATGAGGCCCATATCTGGTTGAATGTGAAAAGCGATTATACTGATTTGAGGAATCGCCTTGATCCCCATTTTCATTACCAACGAGATTGCTGCTTATCGGATGCTCATTCATGCCAAGAAACCTTAGCCTTTTCTCAGCAAGTTTCTTTGCAAGCGATACAATACAGCGTGAACCTGATACGAGATGCGCTACCTCCCCACCCCCGAATGAAAAAACTGGTTTGTTTCAAACAGAATTTGAATCATGCCGCAGGCCAAATCAGCAAATGGTCTAAAAAGGGAATGTGGCTTAAATTTCAGCTGCCATTAGCCTGGAATCAACTTGACCCAAAACGGGTTGTTTTATTGGGTAGCGATGAAATTCAAAGCGGTGATGATATCAAGTGGTTACCCAATGAAAAACGCGATTTTAAATTTTTAGCTCTTGATTCGGCAGACAATATCATCTACCAAACGGTTTATCAAGAACCCTATGAATTTGTTAATAATATTTGTTGGACGGATTCCCTTAATTTGACAGTCAGGCCCTTTTTTGAAATTTATCTTGAAAAAATCGGTGCATTGTTTCCGCCGCTTGATCAGAATCATTGTTTGTAATTTGCTTTGGCCCGATTTTCAATCCAAATTTATTTTGCGTCTTTGGCACTCCAAGCTTCGCAATTTTAACGATTCAACCCCGAAAGGAAAATTGATGTTTCAAGTTCGTTTTTTCTTAATGGTATCGGCCGGTCGCTTACAATGGTGTACAGAAAACCTGTTAAATGCCAAATCATTTAGAAATGAGATTGCTCAAACAGCGCGTCTGATGTTTCCCAAGAACGCGGAATGTGGCATCGCTTTTTGGCCACTTGATGAGGCTTCTCAAAATCAGCCTAATGAGCAGGTGGCTTGCGCGTTTCTCTTGAATCTGCCCGATCCAATTCAACCTTCTCGTAATGCGTTATACCAATATGTGCTTATCATATCGGCACAGGATTATCGTGCCAATCGGCTCAATCCCTTTGCGCTATTGCGTAGCTTGTTGACTCCAGAGGTGTTGGATTCAGCCTTTCCGCATAATGCCACCCCTGAGAAGGTATGGCAAGCTTATGAAAATAACGAGCGTATTACTGTTATTGATAACCGTTATGGCGAATGCGAACCGCCTGTGATGCCAAGCCAATCGCAAGAGGATATCCTTAAATCCTTGAGTTCCAATTTGGAAGAGGTAGAAACCTATTTAGCGGCCTGTCTCGCCCAACCTGCTCAGGTACCGCCATTGTGTTTTTCCGTTGAAAATTCGTTAGACAGTGTTGAAGCGTTTTTGCATCACCCGATTGCTGAACAATTAGAAAACTTATATTTGTGCTTGCCCTCTCATTTATGGACAAAGCTTTGTTGGGCGGTGTGTCAGGAGGGCCCTGATTTAAATACTGCCTTGAAATCTCAAATGCCCTTGCCCCCCAAATCTCCTCTACCGCCCCTTTTTCAGGATGAACGTCAAGAAGCCTCACCCCAACTTGGTACGACTATTATTTATGGTGAAGAGACCGATGAAAATCATCTCAATCCTCAAACGTCATCAACTTCAGATTATCACAGCACGCATTTTAGCCCCGTTATCGTTTCGGCTTCTTTATTAATCGTGATAACGGTTTTATTGGCATTTTATGCCGGTACTTTTTTTGGGGGAAACGAACAACAGGTTTTATCAGAAGTGAAAAGGGGTTTTCTATCCACCTTTACGCCACCTGATTTTTCAGTGATTGAAAATGAAACCGTGCCAGAAAAATTAGGTCAAAGACTGGGGAAAGTGCTTAAAAATCAACTTGAACAGCAGATGCCTTTGTCGATGAAGGCGGCCAGTGAACGAGAGCAAGTTCATGCTTTTAATACCGCATTTTTTGAGGCTTATCAAACCGAAAAATATGATTATACCAAGGCTTTAAGTGCGATAACTATCAAGCAGTTAGCACAAAATATGGGTAAATTGTTTCATGAAAAAGATATTGAGCGTTCTAAATTAAAGCGAAAAATTGAGATCAAAAAGCTTGAATTATCTCAACTTGAAACCAATTTAGGTGAGCAAACGGCCAAAATAGAGATACTGCATGAACAGAAGAAACAACACTGGGCAAAAGTAGCTCAACTGGAAACGGATTTAGATGACAAATCAGGCGAGATAGAAGGCTTAAAGAAAAAGATTCAAAAAGAACAGGAAAAAATCGCTCAACTTGAGAAAGCATTGACAGAAGAAAACCAAGAGAGTGAAGCCAGTTTAAATCAGTACGAAACGGGCTACAGTGAAGGCCAAAAGAATTGCTACGTTTATCAAGAAAGAAGTTGGTCTCTTGGATGTGGTCATTATATACAGGGTTGTAAAAAGGTTTGTAAATAAAATATATAAAATAATAAAGGATTTTGGGAAGGGCGAACACGCAGAGGGCGAACCTACGTGTTCGCCCTTGGTGTGAAATTATTTTTATGAATATAGCGTTTCCCGATTGAATGAACCGAAGGTCAGCGAAGCTAAGTACAAATAATTATCGTTCAAAATTTATTTTGCGGCCTTCTTGGAGTGCAAAATTTATTTTGCGGCCTTCTTGGAGTGCAAAATTTATTTTGCGGCCTTCTTGGAGTGCAAAATTTATTTTGCTGTTCGATTTTCTTGATATAACTGTACGTCATGAGATCGGGAAACGCTATATCTATATTAAAATACCTGAAAATTTAGGGTTCAGTATTTTGATTAAGCCGAGTCACCTGCCAATTCGGAAAATGACGATGGAATCGCTCGATATTAACCACAACGCAAGATCGGGCGATTTCACGGTTCCAGCGTGGGCCAGCGTTGCTGATAGGTAGTTGCCAGTTCGTTGTTTAACGCGGAAATCAGAGCATTATCAAGTGTCAGTAGGCACAGATACCGGATGGGCTTATCCGTTTTGTTTTCAGCCCACCGGTAGAGCCAGGTGTCGCGATACTTGTACTTGAGTACTTCGAGCAGATGATTGAAATGGCTACGCTTTTCCTTTTTCTGCTCATCATCCACGGCACTGTTGTAGTCATCAGGCGCATGAAAATCCTTCACTTCAATGAACAGATAGTCGTTATCCAACTCAACGATAATATCTACCGCCTTCATGGCTTGAGAGAGTCCGTGATAGTGAGATTGACTCTTATATTTCTCATCAAAAACAAAGGCATCAATGGCATCGGTGAAATCGAAAGAGAATCCGTCTACTTCTATCTTCATTTTCCAAGATTCCCCATAGATTTGTCGATTTCTCGGTCAACTATGCTTCCAAAGCTATCATCAATCACATTGGGCGAAATGTTCAAGTAATGCTCTGTGGAGGCGACTTCGATCTCGCCATTGTTTCGATAGAGACTGTGAAAGAGAAGCTTATTCGTGTTTTTAGCCTGTAAATCAAACTCTTTCAAAACGACGTAATCATGGGTGGTGAGAAAGATTTGAACGCCTAGACGCTGGAGTTCAAGAAGAATTTCTACGACAATACGCATCAGTTTTGGATTGAGGTTGGTTTCAGGTTCATCCCAACACAGTATAGCGCCATTGATAAGCGTGCCATTCTGGATAAGTACCCAAAGTAGCCCTAATTTGCGAATGCCTTCGGCTAATAGGGTAAATTCTAATTCGCCCTGTTTGTTTTTGAGGAAAAATTCTTCATTTTTGCTAATGATTTTGCCCCCCATGGCCTGTTGCAAAATAGCCAGCAGTTTTTTCCGTCCCGTATCTGTGGGGCCTCGCAAAGGCCCTAAAAAAACTCTGTCAATGATGTCTGCGTATACTTCTTCAAAGTGGATATGGCGGAGATTATAAAGTGTTCGAAAACCAGGGGCGTTAGCCATCATATCTTTAACTGGAATATAAACCGATTCGAGTGAGTGTTCCAACCATTGTTTGTAGGCCCCTGAGAGTTTGGCCGGTTCTTTGAGGTGATTCTTTAATGAAAGCCGTATTGTAATTGATTTTTCAGCGATTCTGCGAGTAACTTCAAAATAGCCATAGAGAGGCGCTTTGCTTTTTTTGATCAAGCGCCCCATTTGTTCGCCAGACGGTAAAAAAACACGATTCGTTTTTTCAGCTAAAGATTTTTTGCTTTTCGTGACATCGCAGCTGGCATAAATGGTTTTGAGGATATGCGTTTTGCCAGTGCCATTGGCACCGATGAAAATATTGAGGCCAGTAGACAAGGGTATTTCCAGACTTTCAAAAGCAGTAAACTTCTCAAACTTGATTTTTTCTAGCATCCATTAAGCCTCATAAATAGACAAGTGGGCAACGTGGTTGCCCACCCGTTATGATTCAGGGAAAATGGTGGGCAACAAAAACCCGTTACCTGCCCCCCTACAAGAAAGATAATTTTGCCTTACTTAATTAAAAAGCTCATCAAAAAAAGCTTCTTTATCCAATTGCGCTTGCCATTCTTGATGCCATTTTACGGAGTCGTTATATTTTTCCTCAGACGACTTTAAGGCTAAAAAACGAGTGGCTTCGAGAAGGCCTAATTTATCCATCAAAACCTCAACCGCTTGATTAATCAGTTGTTCTTCTGTCATCAATACTGTTTCTGTCATTGTCAGTCTCCTCCAAGACGATAAATTCAATGATGAGTTTTTAAAATTTTGGACTTGATGGCGTATTGACACATCTTGTGTGATCATAAAATTGAACTCATAACAACGATATGTTGAGTAAATCTTTCAGCCTGATGACACTTTTGGGTAATATAATCCCATTGAGGGGTTATTTTTTCCGATTTTTCTGAGTATTTCTGAGTAATCTTTTTCATTTTACCCTTTTTATTTCGGATCAGTCTTTCTATGGCTGGTTTTTGAACCAAGTAATTCTCTATATTAGAATGACATTCTATATCAACTAAGAGATTTGGATCGATTTGTCCATAAAGGGCAACCGCTACCCAAGCTTCTGTGCATTTTGAAGGAATACACATCACGAATGGTTCTGGGAGTGGTTCTTTCAAATTCAGCCAACCTAAGACAACCTCCATCACTCAATTCTGGTTGTAACTGTGTCAATGTATAGGTGTGTTCCGCAAATATTTTATTAAGAGCAGATTCGATGACGAGACGATCTGTTGTTCCTTCGACAACAATTCCAATTCGATAATCAGACATTGGGAACGCCTCCAAGATGTCCCATCACCCACAGTCTTGAAAGGGGCCAACCTTTTTGATGACTTAAGGCGACTATTTCTTCTGTAATTATCACGCGACTGATTTCAGTATGGCCTCGATTATTTCTGTCAACGGTGAACAGTCGGATGCGATCATCTTGTAAAGCGAGTCCATCTAATACCGCTGGATTGTGTACGGTGAAAAATATCTGGCGTTTGTCGTCGCCTTCAGTAATCCATTGACATAATAAACGAGTCAAATTGAGGCTCAGTCTAGGATTGAGTGTTTGATCTAAATTATCTATCGCAAGGCAGTACGGTGAATTAGGTGAGAGTGTTAGCACGGCACAGAAGAGAATATAAAGTGCACCTTCGCTGGCATCATAAGCTGTCAGATGATGAGTACGCCCTTTCATAAACCGGTCGCTGAAACGAATCACATTTTTGGGCCTCGCAATAGCAGACGAGAGAAGGGTGTTGACATTTGAAGTGATATCAAAAGCGTTAATCCAGTCAATCAAGGATAAAATATCATCAAAAGCCTCTTCAATAAACTCGTTTTTGGAAATGAGGCTTTGTAATTCTTTAAGGGCTTCGGCAAGTCTGCCACCGGAAAGGCCGACGGGTTCCCTTGTTTGTTGATCTGGCATAATGCCGCGTAATACTGGGGTATTCGGGGTATAGACGGCAAAATTGCGTAACAGGTTAATTAATAAGGCGACTTCTGAGTTTTCATCTGATTCGACCAGTTTTAAAGCGGCCAATCCCTGTTCTTTATTCTTGATATCACGCTGAGGCCCGCGATTGACAATGGTTTCTTGATTGCAAACTAATTCTTCTGTTTGATATTGCCAAGCCGGTTTGGGGTTTTCTAAAGGATTGTTCAAAGAGACTGCATATTTGGCCGTATCTGTTTGTGCTTCAAAAAAGAGATGAGGTGGTATTTTTTCTTCAAAGGCGGATTTATATAATCTGGGCGTACCTAGGCGAATACCACGTCTTTGCAAGGCTTCATCATCTACTCGGCCGGCAGCTGCCGCAGATAGCACGCCGATGGCTTCAAGAAAATTACTTTTGCCACTGCCATTGGCTCCAATAAAGACATTCATCATGCCTAATGTAACTTCTTGATTTAAAATGGATTTAAAAGAGCGGATTATAATTTTCTTTAGCATTTTTTAGGCATCAGTTTGAACAATGGGATAATTGTATGAAGGTTACCTTCATTAGGTATCACTATTAAGGCGAGTCACCTGCCAATTTGGAAAATGACGATTTCACGGTTCTAGCTAAAAACGTTGTAGGGCAAACAAAAACACGTTTCGCGCCAAAAGTTTTGCGCGCAAAACGGCTACCCCAGCCTACATGGCTTTACTAGGATTTTCACATCATTTTGTAATATCCACGAATAACCATGTCAACTTTCTCTTGTCATGAGTTCAAAAAGACAGGTTGATTCTACTATGAGTTCAGTTCAAAAAGACAGGTTGATTCTACTATGAGTTCAAGTTGTTTGCAAATCAATTTGTTTCAAAGTAGTACAACGAATTACTGGCCGATAAACGAATTAGGAATAGGCATTAATTAAATTTGACAAGTTGGTAGAATAAAGAAATAACGACAAGGCTTACCACCTATCAGTTTGTCAAAAGTACTTAGAAGAAGGGATTGTTTCCATTGTAGAGACGCGATGCTTCGCGTCTCATGCTCTGGTTCGTCTAGAAACAGAGACGCGAAGCATCACGTCTCTACGAAAACTGATAGGTGGTAAGAACTACAAGGATTGTTTATAAAAAAGGATAAGACAGGAGAAACGAGCAGACTTGAATCCTTTATTATAAATAATCCTTGTAGTTATAAGTGTTAATTCGTTATCCTAGTAATTAGCTGTACTAAACTAAGTATTAGCTGTACTTAAATTAACGGAAAAAATAATATGAATCAGGCGTTGATTGTTTTGGGTATGCACCGTAGTGGTACGTCGGCATTGACTGGGGTTTTGAGTTGGTTGGGTTGTGATTTGGGGTATCAACTTTTGCCGCAACATGCGACTAATGAAAGGGGCTTTTGGGAAAATTTTCAAGTCGTTGAGGGGAATGAAAATGTTTTAAAGGCTTTAAATACGACATGGTTTAATCCGGCCCCTTTTCCAGAACAGTGGTGGTTGTCTGAAAACCTGATTCCGTTGCGTGATTATTTGGCGAAAGTGTTGCGGCATAATTTTGCGGGTTGTCCGTTGTGGGGCCTTAAAGACCCTCGACTTTGTCGGTTACTACCGTTGTGGGGGCCTCTTTTGGAACAGACGGGTAGTGCGTTGGGGTTTGTGATTATGGTGAGAAATCCGCATGAGGTGGCGGCTTCTCTTGCGCGTCGTGATGGCTTGTCGCCTAATACGGCTGTTCATTTGTGGTTGGAAAATGTTTTGGCGGCTGAATACGATACGCGGGCTTTCCGAAGAGTGTTTGTGACTTATGATGAATTGCTTGAAAATGGAGAGGCGACTGTTGATAAAATTGCGCGGGATTTGAATGTGAATTGGCCGATTCGTTTTGAATGGGTTGCGGATCAGATCGGGCGGTTTTTAAGCTCTGATTTGAAACATCATCATAATGTGACTACGCCTGATTTAGATCGTAAGTTGGCGGCGTGGAGTGAGACGGTTTTTCGGGCTTTGAGGGGGGCAGCTGAGGGGAATGATGATTCGCTTAATGTGTTAGAAACTGTTCGGGCGGCTTTGATTAAATATAAGCCGTCTAAAACGCTTGAACCGATTTTTCGGCTACCTGTTTTTGATCGTTATGAACAATGGCTTGAAAAACAAAAGCTGATTCGTGTTTCATGGCTTGTGCGCGGTTTTCAAGAAAAGCCTCTGGCGGAAACGGTGCGATTTCATTTCTTGATTCATTTGCGGCGTGATCAAGAGGCGTTTCTTAAAATGACTTTGGATGTGTTGTTAGCATTAGATTATGCTGATTGGTTTTTGTCCATTATTGCTGATTTTAGTACGATTGATCCGGCCGTTTGGGGTGTCAAGAATCTGCGTTGGGTGATGATTGATTCTGAGCCTGTTGCTGCAATTAATCGTGAAATCAATGTGATAGGGGCCGATTGGGTGGCTTTGATTGATGCGGGTGATCGTTTTGAATCGGATAGTTTGTCGATTTGTTGCCGCGCTATCAAGACGCATTCCAATTGGCAATTGATTTATGTGGATGAAGATTGTGTTAATGCAGAAGGGGTGCGTTATGATCCGAAATTCAAGCCTGATTTTAATTTGGATGGGTTACGGGCTATGCCCTATTTAGGCCGTTTTTGTTTAGTGCGGCGCGAAGCGGTTGAGGCGGTGGGCGGATATGCGCCTTATTGGGGTATGGCATACTATGATATGGCGTTTAAAATAGTTGAGCAGTATGGTGAGGCGGCGATGGGGCATTTGGCTCAATTGCTTTTTCATCGTTTCGATGTGAATGAGCTGTCTGATAGGGGATTGCTTTCTAAATGGCGGGCGAAAATCAATGCGTCTGCGGATTTTGGAAAGGAGATTGTTTCTCAACATCTTAAACGTCAGGGTATTCAGGCGGCGGTTTATGAGACTGATTTCCCCGATTGCTATTGGATTGATTATCCGGTTCACTATCCGGCCTTTGTTTCTATTATTATTGCGACGCGCAATAGTGGGCAAGCTTTGCAACGTTGTTTACTGAGTTTGTTTCAGCATACGCATTATGATCAATATGAGATCATTGTGGTTGATAATGATAGCGATGATTTGGCGACTTTACATTATCTTGAGACTTTAAAGACGGATAAGCGGATTCAGGTTTTGCGTTATTCGCTTGAGGGGAATGCGGCGCAATTGAATAATTTTGCTGTGCAACACGCGAAAGGGGAATATTTGCTGTTTTTGAATGATGATGCTGAATTGATTCAGCCGGAATGGTTGCCTCGTTTAGTGGCACTGAATCAACGTGAAGAGGTTGGTATTGTGGGGGCGCGTGTGCTTGATGCGGATCATAAGGTGCTTCATGCGGGTTTGATTTTAGGAATCGGTAGGGTGGGCATCGCGGGGCAAATCAATCAAGGTTTGGCGGAGCATGATGCGGGCTATTTGGCACGTAACCAGGTGACTCAAAATCTGTCGGCCGTTTCGGATGCGTGTATGATGATTAAAGCGGGGCTGTATAAAACGGTTGGGGGTATGGCTGAAGAGGGTGTGTTGTTCAATGAGGTGGATTTATGTTTGAAGGTGGGTAAGCAGGGTTATAAAATCGTTTGGACACCACAAGTGACGCTGATTCAACATGGTTTAGGGAGTTTGGTACGTCATCGTGGGTGTGCGATTCAAAAAACGCAGGTGGAAAATGAAATCGCGGTGATGTATCAGAAATGGTTGCCACAATTATGCCATGATCCGGCTTATAATCCGCATTTAGCTTTAACGGGTAAGGAGTGGGAACCGGAAATTGAGATCACTGTGCCTTGGGATGTGAATCTGAAAAGGGCGGCGGATGAGCCGCCTCGCATTGTTGCTTTTCCTTATAATGCTTGGGCGAGTGGCGAATATCGTGTGTGTGCGCCGCTAAGCGCGTTGCATGAAGCGGGTGTCGCGCATTATGCTTTGATGCCTAATGATGAGGCGCATCGTGTACCGACGCTGACTGAATTGGAGCGGATGCAGCCTGATACGCTGTTACTCCATAATGCGCTGCATGATGATCACTTGACGGCATTGGCACAGTATCAGCGTTTTAATCAGGCTTTTAAAGTTTTTGGACAAGATGATCTGATTTACGCGCTTCCAAAAACCAATCCTTATGCGAAAACGAATTATAAAGATATCAAGCAACGTGTTTACAAAGCGTTGTCTTGTTGTGATCGTTTGATTGTAACCACTGAGCCGTTAGCGGAAGCTTATCGATCTATTATCAGTGATATTCGCGTGATTCCCAATTATTTGGAACAACATCGCTGGGCGCATTTGTCGGCGCGACGAGGAGTGGGGCAAAAACCGCGTATCGGTTGGGCCGGTGCGGCGCAACATCAGGGCGATTTACAATTGATGATCCCTGTTGTGAAAGCGTTAGCTGATGAAGTTGATTGGATTTTTTTCGGATTATGCCCTGACGCTTTGCGCTCTTATTTGCATGAGTATTATAATATGGTGCCTTTTGCACAGTATCCGGCTAAATTAGCGAGTCTTAATCTAGATTTGGCGATAGCGCCTTTAGAACAAAATGCCTTTAATGAGGCTAAAAGCAATTTGCGTTTATTAGAATATGGCATTCTCGGTTATCCTGTGGTGTGTTCCGATATTTATCCTTATCAAAATGCGCCCGTGGCGCGGGTAGCGAATACGCCAGAGGCTTGGATTGAGGCGATTCGGGAACGGCTTTATGATTTGGAGGCGGCTTTTGCGGAAGGCGATCAGTTAAAACAGTGGGTTATTGAACAGGGGTTATTAAATGATCATTTAAATGAATGGGCACAGGCTTTAAATTGTGTTGATTTCAAATCGCCCCTTGATGCGCCTGTTCAAGATGAAGTGCATTTAGAGGAAAATAGCCAAAAAATAAATCATTTCAATACCTTATACGCTAAGCCTTCTCAACAGAGTAAAAACGCTGAACAGGTGAAAGGATGGGCCCAATCTCTTCAGTGGATTTTTCTATTGGGTTGTCGTCATAGTGGTATTGATTTATTAACGGCTTTACTCCGTGAACATGATGCTATTGCATGGTGCCATGAGAGTGAACGTTTTTTGACGCATCTCCAGTCACCTCAAATCAAAATTCCTCAATTTTGGACTGAACAAGAAGCCTTAGTTCGTTTTTCGGCAGAAGATAAGCGGCATCCGATTGAAGCCAAAACGTGGAGACAGGCTTTAGATAAGCCTGATGCTATGGCCGTATTGGCCCATTCTACTGATAACTTGATAGCCAAAATACCTTGGTTACAGCGCTATTTTCCAAAGGCTTATTTTATTTTGATGGTGCGTAATGGGTATACTTGTGCCCTTAAATACCGCGATGAGGTGCTTAAAGAATACGGTTTACAACCTTTGTTACTCCATCGCGCTGCGCGACAATGGGCGCGTAGCCTATTGATATTGCAAGAAGACGCGCCCGATAATGCCCATTTATTCACCCTGCGTTATGAGGATTTAATCGCAGATCCGACTGGCGTGACGAATAAGTTATTTGATTTCATAGATTTACAGGCCATTGCCCCGCCACCGCAAATCGGTGCTAATCAAAATTCAACACGTTTAGGCTCAATCAGCGCCGAACAAAAAGCGATTATTAATAATGCTGCTGGTGACATGTTGGGGTTTTATGGCTATACTTAGTTGAGGTTGAGTACAACGAATGACGTGGATAAACGTAGTACAACTAATTACTGGGATAAACGAATTAAATATTAGAGCCTTCATGACTTAGGCGTTTGATTTATAAACAGTCAAAATTCTCAATTGATTATTAAACATTTTCCCCTAAACTCAGTCTATTGTGCGAGTCTTAATTCGTTTATCCTCGTAATTCGTTGTACTATCATAATTCGTTGTACTAAACCCACAATCCACAATCAATGGAGTCACTTCATGAAAAATAGTGTTACCAAAAATTCAACCGCCGCTTGTACACTGTTACTTGCCACCAGCTCGGCCTTTGCAGGAGGGCCAACCAAATCGCCTAGCTCTGGCGCAGGCATACCCGCAACGCCACCGAAAGTACAATTTACCAAAAGCAGCACGCCATTCGGCATCAACTCAATTACACTGGAATCAACAGGAAAACAGGTAGAAAGCTGTGATGTACCAAAAGGTGTGACGCGACGACACGATCCTAAACCCAGTCGTATTTTATCATTGGCCTTTAATGGCAAGGCGAAACAGAGTGTCAAGTTGAAATTTGACATGTCGGAGATACCGGGTTCCCAGGAGCAGCGCGTTTTGATACTGCTTTACAGCCGCTGTTTATCCAATACCCCCCAAATCAAAACGCCAAACTCTAAACATAAATTGGTGCTGGATACGCGGGATATGAAAGTCATGGCAAACTATCCGGTTCCCGCTGTTAGCTCGGCTAAAGGAAATCGTGCTAGTGCTGCGTCAACCAAGATGAGTTTCGATGTTAATCTTGATACGGGTTTTCTTGCTCACCAAGTTAATGCGGGTGACGATACATTTTACCTTCAAGCCGCATTACTGCCGAAAGCCGATTTAGAGAAGAAGAACTTCAAGAATGTGCAATTATCGTCGTTGGAAGCCATTCAACTCACGTCCAAAACATGCCCGACGAAAAAGAAATTTTCTAAGAATCTCAATTCCGACAACAAATTCTGTAAAAAATTGCCTTAATTTAATAAGGCGTTAAGGCGTTATACCCCTAATTGGTGGGCAACCCCGTTGCCCACCCTATATGAGGATTTGATTAACTGAATGAAAAACCAAATCAATTTAAAAAAATCAACAGCGGCTTGTACGCTTTTACTCGCCACCGGTTCCGCGTGGGGCAGTCCAAAATTGGGTACTGGGCAACAACCCTCAAGCTCGGATGAAGATCAACCCCAACCCTCAACTCAAGCGCCAGCGGCGGCACTCAATTCTTTGATGGGCAAAAATAGTCGCCCAAGCCCTGTTCGCATTGAAGCCGTCACCTTGAATCGAAACAGTGAAGCCAAAATACGAAAATGTACGGTACCAAAAGGTGTGACGCGAGAAAAGTCGCCAAAACCAGATCACATTTTCTCACTGTCTTTTGATCCTAAACAAAGACAAAAGGCCACTTTGCAGTTTGAAATGGCCGAACTGCCCCCTACCAAGGAAGAGCGTGTTTTAATGCTGCTTTACAGCCGTTGTTTGACCCGCAAACCAAAAATAAAAACACCCCTTTCTAAGCATAAATTGGCACTGGATACCAAGGATTTGGAGGTAATGACAAGCTATAACGTACCTGCTGATAGCACAAAAGGGACTCAGGTGACTTTCGAGGTTGATCTCCGCACCGCTCCCCTCGAAAAACAGGTCAATGCGGGTAATGATACCTTTTATTTTCAAGTCGCCTTGATCAATAAAAGTGATTTTCAGAAAGGAAATTATGGGGTAGCCAAGCTATCGCCTTTGCAAGCTATTCATGCCACATCTGCTCAATACAAGCTGTGTCCAGAACAAAATAAATTGATCCGCAATATCAATTCAGACAACGAATCCTGTAAAAAGATGCTTGGCAAAACGGAATAGCAAACTAAATTTTGCACTCTAGTTGGAGTGCAAACTTTAGTTTGCAAGTTGAAGTTTGAACGACAATTCAATGTCATTTTTCAGAGGAGGCAACCCATGTCCCAATTGAAACACAAAAAAGCCCTGATGGGCGCGGCTTTACTGGCAACCGCACCTGCGCTAAAAGCCAGTGGCGGCGGTAGTACAGAAGGCAGTAAAAGCCAACGCGGCATCAATCACCTTACCTTAGAAGAAGCCCCTTTAGAAAATATCACGATCTGTGTGCCCGGCAAAAGTGCGACAGGCATGAGTGGAGATTTTCGCTTCTTACCGGATAAAATCGCTGTCGTGATTGATCCATTTGAGAAAAACTTTGTCAAAATGACCTTTGTGGTTTCTCACATGACAGCCAGCAACAAAAAAAGAAAGCTGATTTTAGCGTATAGCACTCAAAAATCGCCTTCTCCGCAAATCCCTACCCCTAAGTCTATCAATAAACTTGAATTGGATTTAAGTGCTGCCGAGATTGTGGGTATTTACAATGTTTCCGACTTTGGGATGGAAGCCCAAGACAAAACACGCATTGGTGCCGGTAATCCTGCCCCCCGCGTGAAATGGGAATTTGATATTAACTTGGACAATTCAACAGTGCCTGTGATGATGAACAGTGGTCAGGATACCATTTATGTTCAAGCGGCGTTGTTGCCTAGTGATGAGTTTGAGTCTGGAAAGTATGACAACATGATTCTTTCTGAAGTGGATACCATTCAATTTGTTCCGAATGAATGTCCAGATACGATGGATGGCGAGCGCGTCACCGAGTTCAATCTGGATGAACAAGGGGTTAATAAAAGCGGCGATGAAAGCGACGGTGGGAGTGGTACGACTAATGGTGAGGGAAAATGAATGAGGTGAGGGTGTTCACTGTGAACTTTTTTTGAGGTGTTTATTTATGCGGGTTTTATGTCGAATGCAACTGGTTTCGCTTTTGCGATTAAAATCAATATAAACGCTAAAGACGCTAAAGACGCTAAAGTTTTACATCTATTGCGTTTTTCATCAATATGTTTCGTAGGTGGGATCGCGGGCAGCATTAAATCAAACATTTTCCCAAAATGCTATCGCCCGCTTGCCCACCATCCTCATCTATATGAAAATCAATAGCCTACATTAATTAAGGGTGCGCGATGTGTTTGATTGCGCACCCTACAAACCGTTTAGCCTTTTGCTGGGGTTTCAGCAGAATCATCAGCTGTAGGGGCTTCGACAGACTCTTTATCTCCATCGGCCGGCGTTTCAGCAGACTTTTCAGCATCACTAGCTGGCGTTTCAGCAGACGCTTCACCCTCACTAGCAGGCGTTTCAGCAGTCTCTTTAACCTTGCTACCTACAGCTTCAGCAGTCTCTTTAACCTTACTACCTAGCGTTTCAGCAGAGTCTTTGCCACTGGACAACCACCAATAAGTCGCGCCTCCAACGGCGGCAGCAGCTACTATAGGCGCGGCCACAAGCGTAACGGCACCCGTTATCACACCACCACCGATCATACCCCCAATGGTTGCCAAACCAGCGGAGCTTGCGCCAGCCGCTACGACTGCGCCAACGACACCGGCTGTCCCAACACCAGCACCTGTGTACGTGCCAATTCGTGCTGCATCACACGCATCTTGCTTCTGCGTTTCGCACTCCTCAAAGTAACGATCATTCATCACTTTAGCCGCTCCAAATCCACCAACGGCACCAGCAAGTGGACTGGCAACAGCACTGGCAACACCGATACCGACGGCAGTACCTGCGGCCGCGCCTGCGGTTGCCGCTTTAGCGGCTATACCTGCGGCAATACCTGTCGTCACCGGCTCAACAGCCTGGGCAGAATTAAGGCAAGAGATAGACAGTGCTAAACTACCAACAATTAACCATTTATTCATAAAAAAATCTCCGTTGTTATTTCAAATCAAAAATTGAATATTATATAGTTTCTGAAAATTACTATATTAAGAATCTAGTCGGATTATAAATTAATTTGAATCGTACAAGCCAATAAATTTTTCTAGGGCTTATCATATTAAATTTTTATGCCATCAATTCAAATCCAGTCTAAAAAACTGAACTACCTTGAATCCCGTTTGAAAAATTGATTTCTTTAACTCTTCTAAACCAATATAGCCCAAAAATGTGGACGCATTCTAATATAAAAAATGAGGCTGTGTCTATAAATCGTTATCATAATTAAACATTTATGGTTTTGGTATGAGTTCATTCCGAATGCGCTCATATTGAATGGAATCATGTAAAATCAATGAGTTATAAAATTTCATCGGAATTTGCTCAGATTTGATTCTTAGTTCATTTTTCATTTTTCATTTTTGGTTGGCATGCTGTGAATAATGAATTAAAAAAAAGTGAACACGAAAGTTTTGAGCTAAATGTAAAACTAAAATATCGATTGACGCTGGCAGTCATTTCAAGAAGACTAAAATCGTTATACTTAGGATCATATCCGGCCATAATTAACTCACCACCCCGATTCGTCCCCCAAATATTGTATTCACCGGGACTTGAAGTTGATTCTTCCGCCTCTGTCAACGTGTAGACATCAGAAAGCACGGAATATTTCCGTGTTTTTCCGTGTTTTTCCGTGGCAAAATCGTTGTTTGGACAATGCATCATTACCCGTTTGAAGGCTAAAGCTTTGGACTCCACTTAAGCCAGTGGCAAAATGAGTTCGACTCGAATGCCGGCTTGATCACGATTGTAGACGTGACAAGTGCCTCCAGTACCCCATATCAGTTTAGCCACCATGGTTAATCCTAATCCCATGCCTTGCATCTCACCTGATACAAATTTTTCGTTTTGAAAATAAGGTGACCACACTTTGGTCAGTGCTTCTGTGGGTAAATGTTGACCATTATCACTGACCGATAAGCTTATCTTTTGGGCATCAACCGGTTTAATTGAGATTTCGATCTGTGGAGAATGAGCGGGATGAAATTTTTTGGCATTGCTTAATAATTCGCGTAGCACTAATTCCATGCCTTCTTGAGAAAAGACTAAGGTTTTCTCCTGAAGGCTGTCATCTATAAAGAGCGTTACCGTTTTTATCTCTAGCTCATTTTGAACGGTGGTTAACAAGCTTGGAAATGCGGCTAAACTGTAGCTGGTATTGAGCTTGAGTAAGGAACTGCTATCGACATATTGCAACACCTCTATCAGTTGTTTTTGCAAGCGATCTGTGGCTGTTTGCACGGTTTTCAGCAAAGATTGTGCGTCTTCACTTGACAATACCATGTCTTTCTGAGTCAACACCGGTAAGACTGTCAGGGCATTAAGGGGAGTGCGTAATTTGTGCGAAACCATGACATGAAAACTCCACATTTGCCGTTGCAATAGCATTTTTTCAGTCACATCGCGCAAATGAACTAATTGTTCCTTCACTTGAGCGGAGGTAAATTCTAGAACATTCACCTGCAACCACAAGGGCTGATCTTGGTTGGTTTCAGGACGTACTAAGTAACGTGGTAACGAAGTGATATTGGCTGTGGGCCAGTTTTCCCAAGCTATGGCCGGTTCACGTTGATAGTGTTTGTCTACTTGCTGCAAAAATCCTTCTGCCATCTCATTGTCTTTGGAAAGGTTTAAATAAGAGCGAGCAGCAGAATTAATGTAACATATCACATTCCCATCACTGAGCAATAAAAATCCATCTTCAAGTTGCTCAATGACCCATTCAAAACGTGAACGTTCTGTTAATAAACGACGGTAACGATTAAGGCGGAGAATCGCACGAATACGGGCTCGCAATTCTACCCTATCAACGGGTTTGGTGAGAAAATCATCTGCACCGGCTTCTATGCCGCGTAAACGCGATTCGCGATCATCCAGTGCAGTGAGCATCATAATTGGGACTTCAGCCAATTTGGGATTAGCGCGCAAACGTTCACACGTTTCAAATCCATCCATCAAGGGCATCATGACATCTAATAAGATGAGATCAGGCATTAACTCTTCTGATTTTTGTAATGCTTCCTGTCCATTTTGGGCGAAAACAATTTGATAACCCTCAGGCGCGAGTAGCATTTCAAGCGTATCGCGAACGAAGGGCTCATCATCAACAATTAATAAACAATTATGACTATTCATATATTTCAATGTTCAATTATCAATTATCTTATTTGGAGTTCAAACTTTAGTTTGATATTGTTTGCATTCGTAGAGACGCGATCGCGAAGCGTCTCTTATTGCTAGAAACGCGATGCTTCGAGACGCGAGGCATTGAGACGCGAGGCATCGCGTCTCTACAAAAACAGAAACGCGAGGCTTCGAGACGCGAGGCATTGAGACGCGAGGCTTCGCGTCTCTACAAAAACAGAAACGCGAGGCTTCGAGACGCGAGGCATTGAGACGCGAGGCTTCGCGTCTCTACAAAAACAGAAACGCGAGGCTTCGAGACGTGAGACTTCGAGACGCGAGGCATCGCGTCTCTACAAAAACAGAAACGCAAGGCTTCGAGACGCGAGGCATCGTGTCGAAACACAGACGCGAGGCATCGCGTCTCTACAAAAACACAGACGCGAGGCATCGCGTCGAAACTTTAGGAAAAAACAATGATTCGCAGTATGACAGCCTTTGCTAGGATTGAGGCACAAGAAACTTGGGGACAGCTTTGTTGGGAATTACGATCTGTCAACCATCGTTATTTAGATATTTCTATTCGTTTACCAGAAGAATTTCGCCAGTTGGAAGTGACAATACGTGAGCTTCTTCAACTGCGCCTCAAGCGTGGTAAGGTGGATTGTACTTTGTATTTTAAAACCAATAGAAATGATAATAGCCAATGGCATATCAATCAAGATTTAGTACAACAGTTGTGGGAAGCCATCAGTAAAATCAATACCCTAATGGGTAGTACCACGCCGCCTAATGCGATAGATATTTTACGTTGGCAAGGCGTTTTGGAAACGACTCCACTGGATATGGCGGAAATTGGGGAAACGGTGCAACAACATTTTGAGATCGCCTTAGCACAATTGCTGGCGCACAGGGAGCGTGAGGGGACGCAATTAGGCACTTTGATTGAGCAACGTTGCGATGCCATTGTGATCCTTGTTGAGCAAATTCGCCATGATTTACCGATGATTTTGCAGACGCAACGGGAGAAACTGCAATCCCGCTTGACTGAATTGCTTGAACTCAATAGCGAGCGCATAGAGCAAGAAATGGTGATATTAGCACAAAAAATGGATGTTGCTGAAGAGTTGGATCGTTTGGAAACCCATTTGGTGGAAATCCGGCAGACGATGACGCAAAATGAAGCGGTTGGTCGACGCTTAGATTTTCTCGTGCAGGAATTACACCGCGAAGCGAATACTTTAGGTTCAAAATCTAATCATATCAGTACAACCAGCCGCGCTGTTGAATTAAAAGTGCTTATCGATCAAATGCGTGAACAGACGCAAAATATTGAATAAGGAGGCGTTGTGAGTCAGGGAACATTATTTATCATTTCAGCGCCATCGGGTGCGGGTAAAACCACTTTGGTTAAAGCTTTAGTAGACAGTACTGATCATATTAAAGTGTCTGTGTCGCACACGACACGTCAACCTCGTTTAGGTGAAGAAAATGGGGTGAATTATCATTTTGTTTTGGAAGATGAATTTATGCTGATGTTGAGGGGCAATTTGTTTTTAGAACATGCCCAAGTCTATGATCATTACTATGGCACATCACAAAAATGGTTGCAGGAACAATTAGATGCGGGTATTGATGCGATTTTAGAAATAGATTGGCAAGGGGCACAACAAATTGGGAGACTCAAACCTGATAGCGTTAGCATTTTTATTTTGCCGCCCTCTCGCGCTATTTTAGAACAACGTTTGCGTCAGCGGGGCAAAGATAGCGACGAGGTGATTGCAAAACGACTGCGCGGTGCTGTTGACGAAATGAGCCACTATGCTGAATTTGATTATTTGGTTGTGAATGATGAATTTGATAAGGCTTTAAGCGATTTGCAAACCATTGTTTACAGTCAGCGTTTGAGACAAGTTGTTCAAGCACATAAAATTGAACACTTGTTGAGTGATTTATTGAATTAAAGAATCAATAAGGGTGCTCTGTTGATGATGTGATAGAACGCTGATTTAAAAATCAATCCAATCATCATAATCAGCGTTTTATCACAGATCACCCACATTGCATAACGACTATTTTGATCAGTGTTTATTGATAACTGATAACAGATAACAGATAACTGATTTATGCTTAAAGATGAAATTGTAAAACGCCGTACTTTTGCCATTATTTCTCACCCCGATGCGGGTAAAACGACGGTGACTGAAAAACTGTTATTGTTTGGGGGGGCTATTCAATTAGCGGGTACGGTTAAAGGGCGGAAAGCGGCGCGTCATGCCACTTCTGATTGGATGGAATTGGAAAAACAACGGGGCATTTCAGTCACTTCTTCAATCATGCAGTTCCCTTATCAAGATATCATTATCAATTTACTGGATACGCCAGGGCATGAAGATTTTTCCGAAGACACTTATCGCACACTAACCGCTGTTGATTCAGCCTTAATGGTGATAGATTCGGCTAAAGGTGTTGAAAATCGCACGATTAAACTGATGGATGTGTGCCGTTTACGCGATACGCCCATTTTGACTTTTATCAACAAACTGGATCGAGATGCCCGAGAACCCATTGATTTATTGGATGAAATTGAAGACGTTCTAAAAATCCGCTGTGCGCCTATCACATGGCCGATAGGTATGGGTAGACATTTTAAAGGGGTTTACCATTTCTTAGAAAACAGTATCACGTTATTTGAGCCCGGCAAAAATGCGATAGCCAGTGAAGGCAATAAATATACGGATTTTGATGATCCAAAGCTTATCGAAAAAGTGGGACAAAACGTCATTGATGAGCTACAAGAAGAAATTGAATTAGTGGAAGGGGCCAGTCATCCCTTTGATTTGGAAGCCTTTTTAGCGGGAGAATTAACGCCCGTCTTTTTTGGATCGGCCTTAAATAATTTTGGCATCAAAGCCTTATTAGACGCATTTATCCAATACGCGCCACAACCGCAAGCACGCCCAACGCTCACACGTCACGTTGCGCCTGATGAAGACAAATTTTCTGGCTTTGTTTTTAAAATCCAAGCGAATATGGATCCGGCCCATCGGGATCGCATAGCGTTTTTACGCATCTGCTCAGGGCAGTATAGCAAGGGTATGAAAATGCGCCATCTGCGTATCAATCGAGAGGTGCAAATCAGTAACGCCTTGACTTTTATGGCAGGTGAACGTGAGCATACGGAAAACGCTTGGCCTGGCGATATTATCGGGCTACATAATCATGGCACGATTCAAATTGGCGATACGTTTACGCAAGGAGAAGCCTTAAAGTTCACCGGTATTCCGTATTTCGCACCCGAAATTTTCCGCCGCGCCCGTTTACGTGATCCTTTGCGAATGAAGGCCTTATTAAAAGGTTTACAAGAATTGAGTGAGGAAGGTGCAACGCAGTTATTTCGCCCCTTAAGCAATAATGATTTAATTTTGGGGGCAGTGGGTATATTGCAATTTGATGTGGTGAGTTGGCGTTTAAAAAATGAATATGGCGTAGAATGCAGTTTTGAAGCCGTGCAAGTTGCCACGGCCCGTTGGATCAGTTGTGAAGACGATAAAATGCGAGAAGAATTTAAGCGCAAAGCGTTTAACAACCTGGCCTTAGATGGTGCTAACAATTTGACTTATATTGCGCCAACGAAAGTCAATTTATCATTGACAGAAGAACGTTGGCCGGATATTCAGTTTCTAGCGACGCGGGAACATTAGGTTAATTTCAAGCTGCCCTTTCTTCGTTTCGTCAATTCGTTGTACTTACTTAATTAACTATGGATTTTTAGAAAAATAATTTCAAAAAGGGTGGCATTTTTAATCTCACGCAAAGGCGCAAAGTATTTGAATATCTATAGAGTGAAAATGGGAATGCACCCTGTTATAGCGTTTCCCGATTGAATGAACCGAAGAGAGGCGAAGCTAAGTACAAATTTGATTGTCGTTGCAAATTTATTTTGCCGTGGCGCAATTGCAATTTTCGTTATAAATTTATTTTGCCACGGCGAATTTAAATATAAATGTACGTCATGAGATCGGGAAAGGCTATATCGCCCTTTTGAAAATCCTTTCTAGGCAATTCCTTGTGGTTGCCCTTTTTAAAATCAAAAATATGCCCTTAATATTTGCTAATCAACATGACTGATATTCAATACACTTTAAATTCGTGGCATCGGGCATTCGCGGAGTTGTTAAGGGAATTATTTATTCCACTTAATATTGCCGTTTTTCCAGAACGACCAGTGGCTGGTAAGCCACCCCAAGTGGATATGATGTTTTTTCAGCGCGAACAAGCGATTTGGACACCGGAACAATTTCAGCGATTGCCGGATGGGATAAGACAGTCTAAAGCCACTTATATTCTGATAGAATTTAAGTTTACAGAAACAGCCAACGAAGACGCTTTTACCCAAGCACAGGTTTATAATTACCTTTATAAACGCCATCAAGACTTGACTGATAAAGACGTGCAAACATTTGTTGTCAGTGCTAAAAAACCGCGTCAAAAAACGCGAGAAAAATTGGGTTATGAAAACGAGGTATATCAAGGCGTGTACAAGAGCCATAACATATTGTTGAAAAACATACCCTTAATCTCGTTGAATGAATTGGCTTGCGAACGCCATAATGCTTATTTTAAACTGTTTTCCTCTCACAAAGTTGAAAGGGAAAAAGCTTTTAAGCTTTTGGAAAGCGAAGGTTTGCCGTTAATGCCAGAACCCTTGGAATCGCTATTATCAGGGTTACGATTATTAAAAGGAGAAGAAGAGATGAAAGAACTCACACCAGAACAAGTTCTCGAAATGGGGCGCAAGTGGGGCAAGCGTTATTTGTCCATGTTATCACCGGAAGAACGGTTGGCCGATATACCCCTGGAAGAACGGTTGGCCGGTATACCCACGGAAAAACGGTTGGCTGGTATACCCACTGAAGAAATTCGGGCCTACCTTAAAAGTCTCAAATAAGCAATAGAATTAAGGCCTTGCGTGAAAATTAATAGACATACTAACTGTAATGATTTTTTTGGTATTTTATTTTTCCGCAAGGTGTTTCTAGCGATACGAGAACATTAGGTTAATTTGATCTGCGAAAATCAGCATTCTATCACTCCAATTTTTTTGATTAAGTACTGAAGCACAAATAAACAGGTATTTTAGGACAAAGGGCAACCACAAGGGATTGCCCCTACAACCGGCTCGTAGGGGCAATCCCTTGTGGTTGCCCCTGGTTGCTTCTATTAATTAAAATACCTGAAAATTTATGCTTCAGTACTTATCACTCAATTTTTTTTGATTATAACGGATGAAAGGGGAGGGCGAACACGCAAGGGCTGCCCGCGAAGGCGGCATTGTTGCCTACCTCCCCCCTACACCACAAACCACCGTCGAATCAATTCAACTTGAAAGCGATACCCCTTCTTTCCTAAAACATCTTCTATTAATTCACGCTGTAATAAGTTCCCTAAACTGCTTTCAAATTCATCTGGGCATTGTGTTCGTAATGTCTCTTCATTCATTATCGCACCTTCTCCCTCCGCCGCTAAAAATCGTAGTATCGCTAAGCCGTTTTTAGTGACTTGATTGTTTGTAATATCAGCAAAAAAGAATCGCCCATGTTGTAATGCACCAGGAATCGCTGCCTCGACATCGCTTACTTGCGCTAACCGGCGCTCACTGATAGGCTGTTTATTTTTCTGTGTGACTATTTCTGAACACACCAGTTGTATTAAAGCCGGATGACAGCGGGTGACTTCCAATACACGTTTGCTGGCTGTTTTTTCATAGCGGAGAGCAAAATCTTTGACCGGGTTTTCTATCAGTTGCAAAGCTTCTGTTGCTTGTAAATAGCTGATCTGTACGGTTTGCACATTGATTAAATAACTGGCCCACCGTTCAAATTCGTCTAAAGTGTGTGAACCGGATAATAGAATTTTAATACGCTGACGATGTTGAATAATATGGCGAAACATCCCTAGAACGGATTCTTCATCTAACAACCCTTTCTTGAAAATATGCTCTAAGGCACTAAATTCGTCTAAAATCAATAACATCGTTTGATTTGAATCAATACCTTGTTCTACCTCATCTAACCATTCATCAAAGCTGGTAAAGGGATCCAGATTCAATTTGTCTCGTGTTAAGGCGGGCAATTGGCGTTCACGATGACGTTTAGCAGAGGTTAGCATGGCGCGACTGATGTTATATAAAAAGCCGGCATAGTCTTTGGCTAAAGAAGTCGGGCCTTGTAAATCGACAAACAGGGGTATGATTGTGCTGGGTAATAATTTACCTAAGTTGTTGAGTAATGACGTTTTACCCGTTCGGCGTTGTCCATAAAGCAATAACGGTGGACAACGACTGTCCAATAATAAGCGTTCAATGCGTTCACTGACATCGCCACGTCCAACAAAGATTTCTTGATGTTCTGTGAGCGGAATGCCTATGATATAGGGATTGATGATTTCTTGACGTGTTTCTACGGCTTGAATCAGTGTTTGCCTATAGTTGGCCAGCGTTTTTCGCCACTTTTCAGCAATGGGCCGGAAGCGTCGTGCGTAGGGTTCTGATGAACGGGTGAGTTCTCGTTGCAAGCCATCTAGGCGTTCTTCAGCCGCGCCTAATGCAAGTCTTTGATTATAAGGCGTTTCTTGTGATAATGCGGCTTTAACATCATGACTGAGACGACTGAAACTGCGAAGTAAGGCACTGGTGGGGCCTTTCAATTCGCCAGCGGCTAAATGGCGAGAGGCGCGACTAATCGCTTTGATATTCGTACAGCTTTGTAATCGTCTCGCATCTAATTCGATTTGCGCTGCTTTAGCGGCCCAACTTTGTCGTGTGTTGTTTAAATATTCAATAGCAGCTTGCCCATGCGCAGGATCGCGTTCCGCGACGAGGATCAAATAATTGTCTAAGTCATATAAGGGGATATATTGGTGTTCATCCCAAAATGCGGCATGCCAATGTAATAAGCTGTTTTGTGTGTCAGTTCGTTTTTCATCGGCCTGAAACAGGAGTAGATTCCAAGGGGCTTGGAAAATATAACACAGGAAGGGCCGCCACCAGTTGAAGCCGAATCCTAATAACAGGGCTATGCATGTTAACAATAAAATAAAGCTCAAGGCATCGTGTTTTATGAAGATGGCAAAAAGAATGTAAACGCCTGCGCTGCCAAAAATACCGGCAATAATGCCGGCCCAAAGATTGGCAACACGTTTGGCTAATACGCAAGGAAAGGCAAATAACAACATATACAGCATGGCATTTTCAATCCCGCCATGTATACCAATCACTAGGGGTTTTAAAGGCACAAAAGTGTTAAATTCATTTTTGAGTAAGGTAACTATGCCAAGCAACAGGCCGGCGATGATGCCTAACAATAAACCTTGTCGCCAACGCGAAGTGAGTAAGCTCCAGATTAAAGCGAAGCCTAAACTGAATACACCAACAATCAGTCCATCATAAGCCAAAACATACAAAGCACCGCTTTGCATCCAAGCAGCACTTGGCGCTAATACGCTCATCAATCCGGCGATGATAAACAGGGCGACACCACTGATCAGTGCCCCCATTATGATGCTACCCATTTGGCGATATTGTGGTTGACTGGAAAGCGTTTTGGTAGTGCTGGACATGATGATGCCAGCACTACTGGCTGTAAAAATGCCTAATAATACTGTCCATAAGGCGCTTGAATGGGTATTGGGAAAACTGATCTGTAAATCAGGTACAGTGAGCATGACGGCGATGGCGATGTTTTCGGCCATGCTGAAGACTAATAAGTTTTCCAGTTCATCAAAAATATATTCAAAAAGGCCTATCATGCCGATTGGCAGACTGAGCAAGAGGCCCCCAATGACACCAGCCATGATGCCAAACGCTACCGATACGGTGAGACTGGCTAAGATTCCAGCTACAAAACTAAAGAACAGTGCATAAATGCTGACCAAAATCAGCACTTCGCCTGGCGCGTTTAGCAACCATAAGCCTAAGAGGAAGAAACTACTGATCCAGATGGGCCATAATCCATGTCCTAAATACAATAATTTTCGTAAGGCGGCATCTTGCCAGTGCTGGGGATTCAAATCGGCCAAGGCAAAATCGGGGGACAGGTTGGGATCTATCTTAGCCACATAACGTTGCCAACTGGAAGGTTTGAATATGAGCCAACTGACGATAATGAGACTGGCTAAGAGAAAATTTTTAGGTAAGCAATCCTCCCCTTTATCTTTTAAAAAAGGAAGGGGATCGATTTTAACCTTGGTTAATTGATTCCAAGCTTGCTGTAATGTAGATTCTTTGCCTGTTTTCTTGGCGACGGAAGAAGGGGGAGGGGAGGAGACAGAGGGCATGATTACAATCCTTGTTCGAGCAAGTAGCGATATGGTTTCATACGTCGCAAGGCTTCAGTTTGCCAACCGTTGTTAGTTTTACCTTCTTCTAACGCTGTTAGCCGTGCATGACAGAAAATTTGCACTAAAGTGGGCCAACAGTCACTTTGTTCTAGTATCCATTCAACATCTTGGTTTTGAAACGGGAGTGGTGAACTGTTGATCAAGTCTAAAGCTTCATTTTCTGTTAAGGGCCCTAAATTCAAAACATGTCCAAAAATATTGAAAAACGGGGAAGGTTTGTTGTCATCCATTAGCATTTCTTCCGGCGGTTGATGGGCCGTGAAGAGAAAACCCAGTTTACCACCAGCATGATTACTGCCCAAGGAGCGCATACCCCACCAAAATTGTTCATCTAAATCGGGAGAGGCTAAACCGGCGCTCATTTCGTCCAACAAAATCAGTGTTGGAAATTCCAGAAATTGATCAAGGATTTCCATAAAACTGACTAAATCAGTGGGTTCTGGCACAGGCATATCCAGTTCTATCAAAATGTGGCGCAATAAACTTTCCCGATAACCCATACGCGGATCTTGAAAATCCACAAAAACCCATTGATAACCGGGCATCAACCAATTATTACGTTGTCCAGGGCGCAATTTTTCCGCGGGGGTATCAATAATATGGCGCAGATAATGTAGTAAAGAGGTTTTACCACACCGTTTAGGCCCAACAATGGCAATATGTTGCAAGGGCGTGTATTTCCAAACATCAAAAATACGTTTCAGTATATATTCGCGTCCAAAAAACTGGCGCGGTTCAGTAATCGGTGGCCCAATGACAAAAGGACTCATATCAATTGATGTCAAAGAAATAGGCCAATTAGCGGCAAATGACACACTTCCCCCTTCAGGTTCAAACCCTGCTGCTAGTAATAATTCATCACATTCTTGTGTATTTAAAGTCAGATGAGTTGCACAACGCAGCACCTCGTCACGTTCCAATGGTAGACATATCCCATCTGTCATCCACTCTAATAAAATATCGCGACGCACCTTGATTTTTTTAGCCAAATCGGCCGGACGAAGGCTGCTGCGTTTAATATAAGTTTTTAATAGCTCTGCGAATGAGGGCATTATCAGTTATCAGTTATCAGTTATCAGTTATCAGTTATCAGTTATTGATAATGTAGGCTGGGATCGCTAAGTGGCATAATCTCAAACATTATCCCTAAATCTTACCACCCGCTTGCCCAGCACAAAAAATCTGTTTATTGGTACGCTCTGATTCATAAAATAAGGCTATGTCAATTTGAAAAACATCCGTTTTCAGCTTTTTATGCTTCACGATATGCTAAAATAAACATTGAAATGGGTGGAATCTTTGATCTTGATGCTCAAGTTTATAACGACTATAACGACAAGGATTATTTATAAGAAAGGATATAAAGCAATACCGCAAAATTCCGCGCCACTTTGTTGAATGAAAAATCAATAACTTATAGTCAGGTTTTGCTTAATTTTGCGCTATTGCGATATAAAGTATTTTTTCACTGAAAAGTGCGCCTGACAATATTTGGCCTTGTTTTGATTTTGCCAAACTCGATCTTCAAGTTTTTGATGTTATTATGCCGTAGCAAAATCACAGATTGACGGTTTAAATAGCTAATTCATTGATTTTTAATACACCGTTGTTAAGGTATAAAACAATATTTCTTTTAAAATCAATTATTTATAAAAAACGTGAAGATCGAGTAAAAGAATTCATGCTCTTAATTTAAATGACGATCTTATCCTTTCTTATAACTAATCCTTGTAGTTATATATATATATCACGAGGAGAAAAACGATGCTTAGATTATCTGTATTGTTATTTTGCATAACCAGTTTGGTTAGCAGCTTTGTTGTACAGGCCGATGATAAAGCGGTTATTTTGCTTGTCAAGTCTACTGATGCCTTTTTTGAAGGGCAATCACTTGATAAAAACAAGCCGATAAATGTGCCTTCTAGTGCCAAAGTGATTGTGGCATTTGCCAATGGCGATACACAAACCTTGGTTGGCCCGTATTATGGCAAACTCAAAGAGCCGGTTTCTGACTATGTTGATCCCGTCGCCAAGAATTTAATCACGAAATTAGTTTATTTCGGAACAGAAGGTGCTAAGCGCGGAACAAAAGCCAAAAACTCTTGGTCGGTGGTAGATGTGAACACATCAGGACGCTATTACTGCGTCGCCCCTTCATCCGGTGGTGTGGTTTTGTGGCGGCCTGATAGCGAAAGTGCCAGCAACGTGATCATTAAACATGGGCCCACTAGAAAAATCGTGACACTGAAATGGCCTGCTTATCAAAGCACACTCAAATGGCCGGAAAACGAATTGCCGCTTATCTACGGTGATATTTATAATGTGGAAGTCACAAATCGCATGGGTTCATCCAGCTTCAAAAGGCTAGTATTGTATCAATTACCGGAGCGTTTACCCACTCGATCACATAAAGTGGTTTGGATGGTAGGCAGAGGCTGTATTCCACAAGCCAATATTTTGCTGGCAAGCCTACGCTGATATCAGTTCCACTTTTTGCGCGCAAAAACTTTAGCGTGGAAATCAATTATCAGTGAACAGTGAAAATCATCATAATCAGTATCATCAGTGTTCTATCAAGACTTAAACATAATAAGGGTGATAGAACCCTGATTTGACTGATTAAACCTGATGTGTTCATTGTTCATTTATAATTGAAACAAAGTCACTCATGGCATAACCTAAGATAATATCGCCGCTTTTATCGGTATGATTGAGCATAACGAGGTGCCATGTTTTACCGATTTGTGAAATACGCAATGCGGAATTTTTACTGGCTAATCCGATTATGGGCGAAGTCATATTCGCGTTAAGACGAATATTCAATGGCGATTCTTTAGTCATAACGATTCCACATTTTTCATGACTTTTAGGAGTCAGTTTTTTGATATAGTCTCTGCTGCCATAGCCCATTTTGCCATTGTTGAGTTTGACTTTGTACCAAGTACCGCTAATCTCTAAAATCGACAGTGTCGAGCCTTTAAAGGCTTTGTCAATTTGCTTAGCCGTTTGATTGGGGTTTTCACGAATATTGAGTGGATCACGATGGGTTATAACGACACCGCACTCGTAAGCCCAAGCGGGCACGGTTACCGTGGCTATTAATAAAAGCCCTAGTGATAACACTTTGATCATCCCATTCATAATTAAAATGCCTCTTGTCATTGGGCGAACACTCATGTTCGCCCCTATATTGCGTTTGTAGGGGCGAACCTTTGTTATCGCCCCTTTCTATTTTATTCTAAACAACCTTATTTCGTAAGTAAACGGGTAAAGCCTTTTCAGCACTCACAATCTGCCCTGCTTGAAAAGCCGCTAACGCGAGCGGAATCATCGCACGCGCTTGTGGATATTTTTCCCCCTGATAGCCTTGCACCGCTGCCTCTAATTTATCCTTTAATATATCCCCATAAGTTGCCCAACCACTCCCCACACCATACCATAGCCCAGTGATTGATAAGTTTACATCCTGCGGCGCACAAACCCTTTCGTCATCTTGACAATGCATTATCCCTTGATTATCAATCACATAGCTTCCCCAATAGACTTCACTCATTCGCGCATCAATGGCCGCCAAAACGTGTTCAGCACCCAATTCAAGATAGGCAGCTTGCGCCAAAGTGGCTAAAGAGGAAATCGGTGCAACGGGGATATCGGTCGCAAAGGCAATGCCTTGAATCACACCACAAGCAATGCGTAGGCCTGTAAAACTGCCCGGCCCTCGTCCAAAAGCCAGGCCATCTAATTGAGTCGGTTTCAAATCCGCCTCTGTCAATAATTCATTCGCCTGCTGCAAAATCAAATTCGCATGTTGACGAGGCGCGATCACAGTACGATCTTCGATTACCCCATCTAGGTATAAAGCACAAGAACAAGCCTCAGTCGAAGTATCAAGAGCAAGTAATTTCATCGTTTTTCATTATCCGTTATGTGTTCGTCTGCCCCAAAAACAAAAAAGAATAACGCAAAAGACGCAAAAGGCGCAAAAGGCGCAACGCCAGATTTTCTTTAGCGCCCTTTAGCGCCCGATGCGCCAAAGCGCGTTTATTTTCTTGACATCGCAGCCCTCACAATAGCCTCTCACACCAAACACACCAAATTTCCCCAAAGAGAGATCATTACTCATAAATAATAAATAACAAATAACCCGTTACTGATTAATGAGTTCATTTGAATTTATTTATCCCCTAAAGTGCAAAAACCATCACAAGCTAAATGATTGATTAATAAGATAATTAATCAGCAATATAACAGATGTGTGATATCCCAAATGGATTGATTTAACACATTTGTATCTTGTGTTCACATAACAAACTATTTACCATACGCACTGTCAAATCAAATTGACTTTTCAGTTATCAGTTATCAGTTATCAATTATAGTGGAGTTCAAGATTTATCTTGAGTACATTAATAATCCTCAATGTGAGGCCATTAAATAGCCGCTTCGCGCCTGATACTGCTTCGCTAAAGATTGCGGCATTTTAGAACGAATTGAATAGCAGTTTAACGGATAACGGATAACGGATAACGGATAACGGATTTATCCTGATATTTTTTTCGCACATTAGACCGAAAAACTGACCTAAATCAAGGCAAGAATAAAAACGCCCGTTTATAATGAGCGCCCATCAATTATTTTGATGAGATTAAATCACAGTTTAATTGATAACTGATAACTGATAACTGATAACTGAAAACTTTCCCTTGTTTTAAGTTTAGGTGTAGCAAGGGCAAGTGTATTTTAATCACACTTAAACACATCAACGGAGACATTATAATTATGTCAACTCGATACAAACGTACCGATTGGGTACGACGAATGGAGGATTTTTCCTCCGGTTGTTCAAGTGGATTGAGACTTGGGCAATGCTTAATAGCGGGCATACTCGCTATCTTTACTGGGATAAGCCGATTACTGCCGGTGACGCGCTGGTTATCTGTTACCCTTTCGCCGAATTTGCGTGGCGTACCCTCTTGTGCCGTACCTTCGGGGGTGGGAGCGTTTCGGTGGCGACTCTTTGTCAACAGGCTATTTGAAAGGCTTACGCCGGCGGGTGTGCCGGTGATATCTACTGTGTGGGCTAGTTCCCTAAAATTGAAGTCTTGGTTTAAGAAATGTTCTGCTAAACAAGTAATAGTAGGATTAACCTTTTGTTTTGTTACATCTTTTGTTACAGCAGCTACTGTTCTTGACTTACGACGGGAATTACCTTCTGTTATTGATGAATTTCAACAGCAGCAATCGTCTTCCATACCAAGTTTAGGTGGATTTGGAGGTGGATTTGGTTTTGCACCCATCAAGGAAAATGAACTACGGCTTGTTCATGAACAAGCTGATGATAGTGGTATTGTTCATCGTAAATACGCCCAATATTTTTTGGAAATGCCAGTTTGGGGAAAGAGAGTAGTTACCCACTCATACGAGAATTCTGTACTCCACATGAGCGGTACACTTGTCAATGGTATTAGTTCTGATTTCCAAGCAACTATACCTACTACAAAAGTGTTAGATGCACTGGAAAAAGTTAAAACTATCCTAGAATCTCAAGATAATGCTTCCTACCAATACGAAGATCAACGTGCTAATTTGCTTGTTTATGTTGATGAAAATCAGGTAGCCAAGCTCGTCTACGAAATAAGCTTCTTTGTTGTTGGTACAGAACCTAAATATCCGATCTTTATTATGGATGCAATGACTGGTGAGGTGCTTAAACAATGGGATGGGCTTACTCACACAAGCGTTGGTACAGGGCCTGGTGGTAATACTAAAACCAGTCCGTACAATTATGGAACAGCATCAATGGATTTTCTTGATGTTCGACAAAGTGGTACTTCTTGCATAATGGAAACAGGCAATGTAAAAACCATTGACTTACAACACTCATGGGATCACACAATTCCAGATAGTGCTTATAATTATACCTGTTTTAATAACACTCATAAATCCATCAATGGCGGATATGCACCCTTAAATGATGCTCATTTCTTTGCAAATAAAGTTATGGATATGTACCAAGACTGGCATGGAATTTCACTATCTAGCTTGTTCGGGGGTAAATTAAGGGTAAAGGTTCATATGGGCAATGGCTATGAAAATGCTTTTTGGGTACCTAGTGCTTTACCTCCAAGGATTGTTTTTGGAGATGGTGCAAGTTATTTTTACCCTCTAATGAGTTTAGATGTGGTTTCTCATGAAATAGCTCATGGCTTCACAAACTATAATTCCGAACTCATTTATAATGGACAATCTGGGGGGATAAACGAAGCTTTTTCAGACATGGCTGGTGAAGCTGCGGAGTTTTATCTAACAAGTAGCAATGACTGGTTTGTAGGGGCTGATATTGCCAAATCAGCTTTGGGAAATGCTCTCAGGTACATGTCCGATCCTACTTTAGACAATAGCCAGCTTTTTGGGGGTTCAATAGGTCACGCTAGTAACTACTTCAGTGGGATGGATGTACACCACAGCAGTGGTGTATTTAATAAAGCATTCTACCTCCTAGCGAACAAACCAGGTTGGAATACAAAAACAGCTTTTGATGTAATGGTTGATGCTAATCGTTATGAATGGATACCCAGTTCTGATTTTGAAGACGCTGCTTGTGGTGCTGAATTCACAGCCTTAAATCGTGGTTACGATTTTCGTGATGTTCATGATGCGTTCTACCAAGTCGGTGTCAGTTGCTCTGATTATCCCTATTATTCTTTGTATCTTAATGGTAATGACAACCCACCAACCGGTGGAGGAGTACAAGGTGCAACAGATAATTTTCCGAGAGAAACTGCTGCTAACATAGGAGGTAACTATTATTCTGGTCCTCCTACTGCAAAAGCGACTTTGAGCTACATAACGGGGGCTAGTGTTTACCAAACTACTTATGGTGGTTCCAGCTATACAGGTACTCAAAATGACATATACGCTCACCACGCATTAAATGATGGAAACGATATGACAGCAGATGAATTAATGGAAGCTGTCAATAGTATCGTATTCGATCCATATTATGTAGCACCCTCATACGATTATCCATACCACTATGGACAGATTGAGGAAGCTGATGAAATGGATGCCTTAAAGAAAATTGTGTACTGGGCGGATTACTTACCGGGAGGTGGTAGACATGGTCCTGTAATGGTACCAACTTTCGCTAATCTAAACAGCAATACTTGGGGAGCAAATAATCACTGGAAAGTGATTAGAGGGATTGTGACAACGCTTACAAGTGCTACAGGTCATGGTGGCCCTTATAAAACGAATGAGCAATCGCAACTAACAAGTATTGATGTGATTGGTTTTTTGGTCAATGATCCAATGTTACCAGTTAATGATCTTGGTTACTATACGTACCAATCGGCTACTGACTTCCAAGTAGACTATCATCTGATAGACAGTAAGTATAGAGCTGTTCTTGAGCCACCCATTAACAGAAAAGAAGCAGAAGCAGCTTTAGATAATGTTGAACTAAGCATTGCAAAGCCTATAGAAAATGATAAACTACGTGATGCTCTTTCTATTCAACAAGACACAAGAAAACGTCGGACTACTAGAGATGGTAGACAACGTGATGACCTTGTTGCTATTGTCAGAGATACGGTTATACCTGGCAGTTTGATACTTGATCCAGTGTTCAATCCTATTATCAAGGCTGTTAAACATGCACGTACTTTCACAGTAGACGATTTAGATACTGGAAAGCCTTATGTTGTGATAGCATTAGGCCCAGAATCTAATGATAAAGCAACAGTACTCGTTCAAGTAAATCCCGATAATGGAACGTTTCTGCGAGCAACATGGGATGAAAATGAACAAGGGCAACGTTATCCTAAAGTCTCTGCTGCCCAAGCTGAACAGGTTGCCAAGCAATCTGCAAGCGAAGGTAGTGTTGTCGAGAGTGTTCGACCTGTTTGGTCAAGTAAGCTAGAAACTTCAACTTTTTACTTTAGCTATGAAGTTACTTTAAAATCTGGCGAGGTTGTTCATACTAACTCCAAAGGCGAAATTAAAACGGTTGAAGCCACTCCATATAACGCATCAGGCACTATTCTTGACAAACAAGGTAATCCTGTTGCTGGTACTACCGTGCAAGTTGGTGATAAAACCGCTGTCACTGATGAAACGGGTCATTGGGAACTGATTGGACTGATAGAAGGCAAATACACGGTAAATGCCAGTAAAGAAGGCTATACCTTTGAACCAGCCCAAGTGAACTTAACAGGTAATGAAACTTCATTGCAAGTTACTTTAACGGTGTTGACAGAACCAGTTAGCTACAGAGCCTCCGGCACCCTCCGCGACAAAGAAGGCAACCCCTTACCCGGTGTCACTATCCAAATCGGCGATAAAACCACTACCACCGATACCACAGGCTATTGGGAAATCAATGGCTTAGCCGAAGGCGAGTACACCGTCATTGCCAGTAAGGCCGGTTATCGCTTTGACTCAAAACCCTGTGTTGTCAGTGATAATGAAAAGGGTTGTCAACCGGCATTGAAACTCGAACCGGTGTTAGATATTAAAGTCGTGCCAGAACCGCGTATTGCCAAACAAGGTGAAAACGTGACTTATAGCATCACTGTCACGAATCAAGGTGATGAAACCGCTACCGGCGTGACTTTGGCCGATGTTTTGCCAGATAACACCGACTTAGTCACTATTGAATCGTTGGAGGGTGGCCCTTGTGAAAGCGAGACAGTAAGGTGTAGTTTGCCCGACTTAACCCCCGGCGCGACAGCTAACGTTAAAGTCGTGATCAGCAATCGCCAAGCTAAGACTTTAATTAATACGGTGACGGTAAACACGCAAGAGTACCCCACTGATGTGAAAAAGACATGGACACGAGTCATCCCCTATTTATCGGTCAGCGTCACTGATCAACCCGATCCAATAGAAATGCTGAAAGTCTTGCATTACAGCGTCGCGGTGGACTTGAGTCATTACGCACCCACCGACGCAACCGGTGTCACTTTAGTGAGTCAGTTGCCAATCGGGGTTGAATTGAAATCCCTTAACAGCGATTATGCCCTCTGTGATAGCAGTGCTTTCCCAAAAATAACTTGTCAGTTCAATGACTTGAGTATTGCCAGTCCCGACAGTGTCAGTCAGGCCACCGTCGAAATGGAGGTCGAATTGAAAGACGCAGGCTTGCTCTTGTTGACGCACGAAGCTAAAGTCACCGCGAATGAATATCCGGCCCATTTAGTCCGTGAACGCACGACTATCTTCATTCCAGACGGTATTCAAGTCGATTTAGCTTTAGTGATTGATGTCACGGGGAGTATGCAGGAAGAAATCAATGGTGTGATCAAAGCCTTGAAAGCCTTCATTGCTGAAATGGATACCCGCACAGCCCCGCTGATGGCCTTACTCACCTTTGGTGATGACGTCAAAGTGGCCGCCTTCACCCGAGATATGGCCGTATTACGCGGTGCCATTGAAGACTTAACCGCCAGTGGTGGCGGATTATGCGAAGAAGCTTCCGTAGAAGCCTTATTAGTCGCTATCCCGCATACCAAAGCCAGTGGTGATATTCTGTTTGCAACCGATGCCTCCCCGTATGATGATGCCGATGTCGAAAAAGTCATGACACTGCTGCGCGGTAAAGGGATTCGTTTTAATGCCATGATAACGGGCGATTGTTCAAAACAAGACAGTTGGAATAATTTGCCTTAATTTTTTGGAATAGACGCACGGCCGTAGAGACGCACGGCCGTGCGTCTCCACGGCCGTGCGTCTCTACTGATGATCATGATTCGCGCTGATTTCATTTATAAACCTTCGGGGTTTTTCAAACCTTGAAGGTTTTTTTTTGCGTGTGTGCTATATTAAATGAGTTATAATTATTTTATTCACATTGATATTATTGATTAAAAAAAGAGGTCAATTATGACAGAAAGACAGGCTGTACATTACGGCCAAGTAGAAATCATTCCTGGGATATCGTGCGATGGTTACGTGCTTGATGATGGTATGGCATGTTTAAGTGAACGTGGAACTGCTGATCTATTGGGAATGAACCAAATGGCATTAAATCGCGTGAAGACTACATGGCCTCTAAAAACGCTGAAACCCTTTGTTGATGAGGGTTTGATCGTGAAGACTACTTTGGTAAAAGTGGTTGCCGAAAATAGTCCACATAAAGGTAGAAATATTGTTGTTTATAGCAGTGATATTATAGAAGCAATAATGCGTGCGTATGCTATGGCAGAAGGAAATAACGCTCTTCAAAAGAATCAGATGCACATTGGACGACATTGTGTCATTTTGGTATGTACTTTAGCACGAACAGCCTTAGAAGTCGCCATCAAAGAAGCCTGCGGTTTACCGTCAAACATCCAAGCAACCGCTCAAAAGAATTACACAGACATTGTCGAGTTAATGAAGGAATCGGGTTTAAAATGTTCGGTTAGTGATGAGATTGCGATTAAAACCGACATTACCCATTTTCTTGATATTCCATTAAGTACGCTCAATGGTTTTTTGAGCAAACGGCGTAATGAAATCAAACCGATTCAACTTGATCGTGAGACTATTCGTGCTATTGGTTCCAAAGCCTTGCGTCTGAATGGTTATCATATACAAGATGTGGGAACGATAGCTCTAGGCATGGATAGCGTCATTGGAATTGATTTGAAGGAAAAAATGAGTGTCAGTTCTTTAGCCAAATTTGATACTCGGGGTGAAATTGAGTGGCAGCAGGTATTAACAGAAATTTTTGCCGGTTTTAGTTTTTATCATAATTATCAGATTGGCAATTATAGAGTTGATTTTTATGTGAAAGAGTTAGATTTGATTCTTGAATGTAATGGCTATGACAGTCACGCTAATTATAATCAAGTTTATGAAGTCAAAAGGGAACAGTTTTTAAATAACTATCGTGTGGTTCGGTTTCATCATCAAATTGATTTGAAAACGCTTTTTAATGGGATTTTGCGAGCCAAAATGGGCACGATTACAAAATTATACCATTATGTTTATCCTGAAACTTCTAAAAGTTCAGTTACCGAATTAAATTGAATTGTATTTTAATTGATAACAGCCCAAAAAAATAACGCAAAAGACGCAAAAGGCGCAAAAGACGCAACGTCAGATTTTCTTTAGCGCCCTTAGCGCCTTTAGCGCCAAAGCGCCTTTATTTTCTTGACATCGCAGCCCTCACAATAGCCTCTCACACCAAACACACCAAATTTCCCCAAAGAGAGAGCATTACTCATAAATAAGAAATAAGAAATAACCCGTTACTGATTAATGAGTTCATTTGAATCCATTTATCCTTCTAAAGTGCAAAAACCATCACAAGCTTCACAGTGAGTTTGCCAAAATCTATGGGTAAAGCCTATTTATGTTGAGAATAAAGATGATGAGAGTCTGTTCATTACCAAATCAATCTGATGTAAGTACTGAACCATAAATTTTGAGGTATTTTAATAGAAGCAATGTTTATTTGTAATTAGAGACGCGAAGCATCGCGTCTCTACGAAACCGCGAATTGTAGAGACGCGATGCTTCGCGTCTCTTTGCGGTTAAATACCTGTTTATTTGTGGTTCAGTACTTAGTACACTTTTAACAATGAATTAGGCAAACGGCTAGCAATGTTTAATTGATAGTGAGCGTTTTCAAAAACGCATACAATACGGTTTAGTTAATTTCTTCAGGAAGACTCAACAAAGAATTTTTAGGTTTTGCCGACGCTCGTTATGTGTTCGCCCTGACGCTTTAAATGAATGCTTTGAAATAGAGGCAGAATATGATTCTAATAATGTGTAAGTTGAGATATTATTTTCTCTCACTTTTTATACTTTTTGTTTCTAACAACGCCCCGGCTCTTGATTGTGGTGGAGGCCCACCATTTTTTGAACTTGTTGAACAAGTGGACTTAATGTACGAGGAAAAATTCTTACTCATCCCTCATCTTCTCATCCATTATCTTCTATAGAAATGGAGGTTTTAGAAATATACAAGGGAACAACTGAGGCGTTGAAAATACAACTTTTTTCAGATGGTTACGAAGGCCCTGTACTCTCCCAGTTTCCGATAGGAACCGAATGGATTTTTGCCCTCAAACGGATGGAGGGTGATGGCATATCTGATAACCCGTATATAATACCATTTGCTTGTTGGGAAAGATTTTTGAAGGTAGAAGGCACCGTGTTTGGGAATTTGATCAACACTGAAAAATACAAACAACAAAGAGTCAGTTTGGATGAGTTTCGGAATATGCTTGTTATGTTCACTCCTAACAACGCCAATGCCCCAGATCGTTGTAGTGATGGCGCACCATTTTTTAAATTTATTGAACAGGTGGACTTAATGTACGAGGGAAAATTATTGCTTTTTATAGCAAAGATTCATTTCCATCATCTTCTGTAGAAATGGAGGTTTTGGAAATATACAAGGGAACAACTGAGGCGTTAAAAATACGAGTGTTTACATTTACAGATTACTTTGAAGACCACTCTTTTATAGGAACAGAAGGGATTTTTGCCGTCAAACTGAGGGATGGTAATGGTATATCTGATAACCAGTATATAGTACCATTTTGTGGGGAAAGTTATTTGAAGGTAGAAGCCTCCGTGGTTGGAAATTTGAGCAACACTGAGAGTTATGCACAACAAAGAGTTACTTTGAATGAGTTTCGGAATCTGGTTCAATATATTGATTCAAAGCCTTCACTGACTGACGATGAAAGAGTGCAAGTTGGTAGGCAACAATGTATTGATGATCCCGCATCCTGCGGAATCAGTAACGACGACTGTCTACAAGAGGCTTCATACGATGCCACGACAGGAAAACTACACATTCCTTGTCTCAAGGTGCCTAGTGCATCTGGTGGTATGACGACTTATGAGGTTAATTTCAGTCAGCGAATTCCCTCTTTTATATTTGATTTGGATTTGAATAATATAAAAGTTCATTGAGAGTCCAAGCGGGAGGGGTTAGGTGTGGTTAGGTGTCTTAAAAGTTAAGACGACATTCATATAGACTCACATCACTAGACTTGTCCCTTAATAAACTTAAGTCATTGATATTTCGTAGAATGAGGTATTGTATTTTCAATGGGTTACGTTATTTAGGGACAAGTCTATGACTTTTTAGGAGGACTGACATGAGATATCACAAAACCCTTGTCAATACATTCTTGAGTTTTCTATTAATTCTCAAAAACGAGAGGAATACAAGATGAAAAAGCTAAACCTAGCCATTGCACTGGTCTCTTTCACTACCACACCGGTACTAGCTAATACCCTTTTTCTTGAGGACAATTTCGACTCAGAAAATGGTGGCTCATCACAACTAGACTATGTTGGATTTGAAAATTGGAATGTCTCAAGCGGGAGTGTCGATCTTGCTTTTGCCGGCAATTCATGGGGTATTTCATGCAGTGGGAGCAGTGGGGGATGTGTTGATCTTGCAGGGGCTACCAACTCTACAGGACGGCTAGAGTCGGAAGCCTTTGATTTGGGGAGAGGCACATATCAATTGTCATTTGATATATCAGGTAATCAACGTGGTGGTAGCGCCGATACTGTACAAGTTTCATTAGGAACACTCTACAGCGAGACCTTTACAAAAGTGGATACTGATCCCTTTGCAACCATTATTAGAACAATTTCGGTCAGTACGTCAACTTCGGCAAGTTTGGTATTTGATCATACAGGGGGGGTGGATTGGTCCGGGCCTATTTTAGACAATGTGAAATTAGAGGCTGTAGCCAGTTCCCTTCAGTGGAAAATTCAGGAAATATACTCCAATGATGACGGTTCGATACAATTTGTAGAGTTGTTTACCACTTCCAATAATCAAGAATCTCTTGAGGGTATCCGCCTTGTGTCTATTGATGGCAGTGGCACAACAGTTAACACTTATGAATTTCCTTCAAATTCAGGCACACCGACGAGTGGTCGAACTATACTCTTAGCAACCCCGGGTTTTGCAAAATTGCCAGGTGAGCCAGGTGGTATAGTACCTGACTACAAAATACCTTTTGATTTTTTATTTACAGGAGGGGGTACCCTTGATTTTGGTTTTGGAGCCGATGTGCTAAGTTACACAGCATTACCAACAGATGCTATCAATTCGTTGGATAGTAGCGGAACTTCCGTACTAAACTCCCCTACCAATTTTGCGGGAGACATGGGTAGCTTAGAACAAAATAGCTATGCGATTTTTTATACTGATGCGGCATCAAGTACTCTTGGCGTTTTTCGTATTCCCATAATAGATGTGCTTGATACGACAAGTACCACAACAGTGCATTCAGGCGTTTTACAACTATCAACTACTCCCCCAACATCAACAGTAGCTGGGATATTTGAAGTGGTTTCGGCAACGGACAGTGAACGGTCACAAGGTCGTGATGGCTTCCACGATCATCCCCTTTACGATGTAAACACAAATTTTGCAACATTTCCTTTTGTTGCTATTGATGATGGTACTAATATGTGCCTGGACAAAAATTATGAGGTATTTGCTCAGTATTCAATTGAGTATTTAAGCAAAATTAATGTGGTAATTACTTCCATATTGACTAAGTATTTCATCTATAGCTTTTTTTAATTTGGGAAAATTTTGATATGCTTCTAAAGGCAACCATTCATATTTGATTTTTTTCCTTCGTTATCTCTATCTTGTTCAATTGTGGGGAATAGGGAGGTAGAAAATATAAAAATAACCCCATCGCTTGCCACCTTTCTATACCATTTATAAATTCATCTGAGGTATGGATAGGAGCATTATCAATTGGTACAATAATCGGTTTTTTGAACACGTTATTGTCAAATTCTGCTAAAGGATATTTTTTGTTCGGGTTTGTAACGGCGTTCGTTGAAAGGGAAGCACTTTCAATAAATTCAATACTTGTGGTGGCCCTTTCGTGATTGAGAGGGTATTTTTACCAAAGGCTTTGCCGAAGCTTCCTGGTCTTTTTGAGACGGTTTTTTTTGGGGCAGTTGTTCGGGTTTGTAACGGTGTCCGTTGAAAGGGAAACACTTTCAATAAGTTCAACATTTGTAGTAGCCCTTTCGCGATTGAGAGGGTACTTTTACCAAAGGCTTTGCCGAAGCTTCCTGGTCTTTTTGAGAGAGACGGTTTTTTTTTATATTTTGGCATAGGTTTAGGGCTTTCGGTGGAATCGGACTTCTCTGATTTGAGTTCCTTTCCCCGCGCAAAATTCATCTATACTCGCAATAACTTCAGCACTTGAAATCGTACCCCCTTCAAAAACAAAAGAAGTTAATTCATAACCGGTAGAATCTAAAAAACCTAAAATATTCAAACGTTTACTGCGAGAAGACGGTACTTCTAGGGTATTTTCAGTTCCAATGGGTTGCCAAGCATGAGAAATACAAGGGGTTAAATCACAACCTGCGGCATCAAAATAAACGACCTCACATTTGCCTTCGAGAGCTTGTGTTTCAAAAGCTTTTAAATCTTCTTGAGCTTGTCTAAATTCGGATTCATTATATGGTTTTTTTGGCACTTTTTTAATTCTCTTCAAGAAAAGGCCATGCCTTTTAGCAATACGTTTTAAGGTTCGATGACTCAAATTCTTGCCGGTTTTTTCAATGATATCTTGTAGTGCTGATTTGCTTTCATTTTGCTTTTTATCCCCCATTTTTAAGGCTAACTCTTGTTCTGATTCATTGAGAATAGGCGTTCTACCAGGTCTTAGGTTATCCCATAAACCGACAGCATCGTATTTTTCAAAATGGTTAAACCAACGAGTAATTGTATCTCGATCGACATCAAAAAAATCGGTGAGTTGTCCTATTGTATATCCTTTATTACTCAATATGATAGCATGAGCACGATTTCGAGTACGCTTAGACCGACTTTCTTTCATAATCTTATCTAAGTCACTATATTGCTCTTGAGTCAAGGACGAAATAAATCGAGGTCTATTCATAAGTTCTTCTCTCGAAATATTAAGAAATCAATTTTTTAAAATGACAAAATTAAAGACGGTTATTATACCTTAAAATTTATGTCCAGGCACATATCATTCCCCCGTTTTTTGCAGCATAGTACGGTGGTTGCGGGTAACGATATCTTCATTACTTTTTTCTTTACGTTAGCGGTATTCTTGTTTATACGTTTACGCCGTAATCCAAGCTATTGGCTTTCAATCAAAACGGGCGTAGTGATTGGGATGGGGCTGCTTTCTAAATATACCATGATACTGATCTACCCGATGTTACTGAGTCTCCTTTTCTTTAAAAAATATCAGTTCAAGAATCTTATTTTTCATCTAGGGATCATAAGCCTAATATCAATGAGTCTTTTAGGTATTTGGTTAGTCGTGGCGAATGAGATGGGACTATTGGATATGCAGAGCGAAAGAATGGTTTTTCATGCTGGATTAGAACAAGATGATGGTGTACCCGGTTTGTTCAACTGGTGGGGCGAATGCAGTATCGGCTCAAAGCACTCTTTATCGAAATACCTTCTGCTTTAGGTGTCTATAATATACCGCTACTCTTGTTGGGAAGCTTATCTCTTGTGCGAAGGCGAAGTCAATCCGATCTGTTTATTCTATTGTGGATAACGCTTGTGTTTGTGCCAATCATGCTCATTCTGCCAGATAACCGATATTTTATGCCGGCCTTTCCAGCGTTGGCCATTGCAATGGCGCATGGCGTGAGATTAATACCCTCTGTTATAGAACCTGCCGTTGTTTTGGCATTGCTTTATAGCATGAGTACCCTGTACTTGTTTGTTAGTTTGTAGAGACGCGATGCTTCGCGTCTCTGCTTCGTGGCGAAGCGTCTCTGCTTCGCGTCTCTACTACCCTTCATGACATTATCCCAATAACCCAATATTTCGTTATACTAGTGCAAGAAAACGGAAATCCTAAGACCACCTAGCCAACAGACAGCTCAAGTCAGGTGGTGGTGACTAACCTTATGCTTTTTTGAACGCAAAAACGGGCAACTTTAAATGGATTTTAACTTCCAAAACAGCGCAAATTATAACGGTGAACAGTATATAAACATTTTATATACAGAAAATAGTATTATTCTGTGTTAGTCACCACCACCTGACTTGAGCTTTCAGACAACTGCTTTAGCTGTTGGCTGAGGGGTCTTGATATTGAAGCTTTCTTGCACTAGAGACGCTTCGCGATCGCGTCTCTACTAAAATCCCTTAATCTATGACATTATCCCAACAATCCAATATTTCGATAATTATACCCGTTTACAATGGTGGCGAAGCTTTCCATAGTTGTTTAGTCCATGCCTTTGCTCTCAATCCTTCTCCTTTAGAAATTATTGTGGTGGCTGATGGCGATACAGATGGCTCACGCGATTTGGCTCAGGCATTTGGGGCAAAAGTGTTTATTAACCCAATATCCAAGGGGCCAGCCCATGCACGAAATATAGGGGCACAAAACGCACACGGCGATATGCTCTGTTGATGCTGCGTTACCGGAAAACGCGCTCAACTATATTAACCAGGCCTTCCAAACTGAGGCTGAGTTAGCCGCTTTGATAGGTTCTTATGATGACGCGCCGGCTGAACAGAATTTTCTGTCCCAGTATAAAAACTTATTTCACCATTACGTTCATCAAACGAGTTGTGAGCAAGCCTCCACTTTTTGGGGTGCGTGTGGTGCGATTCGGCGAGACATTTTTTTGGAGAGTGGGGGTTTCGATGAGCAGTATCGTCATCCATCCATTGAAGATATTGAATTGGGTTATCGCTTAACCGGTGCTGGCTATCGCATCAAACTCGTCAAAGCATTACAAGTTAAACATTTAAAACGTTGGAATGCGTCTTCACTCATCAAAACGGATTTTTTGCAACGCGCTATTCCTTGGACTTTTCTTATTCTACGGGATGGAAAGTTCGCCAATGATCTCAATTTGAAAATGGAAAATCGTGTTAGTGTCATTCTGGTTTATAGCCTATTACTGGCATTACCCTTGGCATGGCAATGGTCGTTCTTTAGTATATTCATTGCCTTTTTAGCCGGTGGACTTTTAGTCATCAATATTTCAGTCTATCGTTTTTTTCTGGACAAACGGGGTTTCCTTTTTACTTTGCAAATGATGCCTTGGCATTGGTTTTATTATTTTTATAGTGGTTTGGCTTTTGCCACTGTATTGGCTTATAGTAAGTGTATTATAAGTTTTGAGAAAATGGGGCTGGGCACCGAACTGGTGTCAAGGTAGGTTGTTGATTTTAATCTTATTTTCACGCAAAAACGTTTGCGCGCAAAAACGTTTGCGTGAAATGGATTTAACTCAGGTACAACCACGATCTAATCCCTTATTATATACAATCCTTGTCGTTAGGGTTTTCAGGACTAAAAACTGGCGTTTCAAGATTCGTAGGCTGGGCAACGTTGTTGCCCAATTGACAAACTAAAGTTGATCTCGCGTAGCTTCGAGCCGTAGTGTGTACTCCAATTGACAAACTAAAGTTTGTACGGGCGCATTCCCAAAAAAAGGGTTATTATCAATCTTGGCCTTCGCAAAATAAATTTTGAACTCCAATAAGGCCTTCGCAAAATAAATTTTGAACGAAAATAAGGCCTTCAAGATTTATCGATATTGGAGTTCAATATTTATCTTGATAAACAATACCTAGTGTACATGGGAGCGGCACTTAAGTTAGTTAAGTAAGTACAACTCAACCAAGATTGATAATGACCCTTTTTTTAGAAATGCGCCCAGTTTGTACTCCAATTGACAAACTAAAGTTGATCTCGCGTCGCTTCGAGCCGTAGTGTGTACTAAGCTAAGTCAAAATCAATTTTCCGTTCTTCTAAATCGACTCGCATCACTTTGACGCGCAGACGATCTGATAGGCGGTAAACTTGACCGCTATTTTCTGCACCTAATTTATGGCCTATCGGATCAAAATGATAGTAATCTTCTGGCAATGCGGTGACATGAACGAGGCCGTCTACAAAAACGCCGTTTAATTCAACAAATAAACCAAATGCTGTGACTCCGCTGATGATGCCATCATATTCTAGCCCGATTTTGTCTTGCATATATTCACATTTCAGCAGACTGATCGCATCGCGGGTGGCCTCGTCTGCACGGCGTTCTGTCATGGCGCAGTGTTCACCTAAAATTTCCATTTCCTCGTCGCTATACGAAAAGTTCTCTGCCGTTTGCCCTGCTAAACAATGACGAATCGCACGGTGTATCAGTAAATCTGGGTAACGGCGTATCGGTGAGGTAAAATGGGTATAAGCCGGATAGGCTAAACCAAAATGGCCTTTATTTTTAGGCGTATAAATGGCTAGTTGAAGACTGCGTAGTAAAACCGTTTGAATCAGACGCAAATCGGGCCGATCTTGGACTTTTTCCATCAATCTGGCATAGTGATGTGCTTGAGGCTGATCTTCCCCCCAGAGTTTTAATCCCAGTTCTTTTAAAAAACGCTGTAAAGCGGTTAATTTTTCTGCCGTCGGCCCTTCATGAATGCGGTAAAGTAGCCGCATTTTTTGTTTTGTCAACCATTCAGCCGTCGCTACATTCGCCGCTAACATCATTTCTTCAATCAATTTGTGAGCATCATTACGAATCAGGGGAACGATCTCTTTAATTTTTTGTTGCTCATCAAAAATGAGGCAAGGTTCAACGCTGTCAAAATCAATCGCGCCTCTTTTGTGACGGCGTTTCAGTAGCAGTTGATATAAACTATAGAGTTCGTGAATTTGGGGCAACAGGTGGGGATGTTGAAAATCCTTTTCATTGCCTTCCAACACTTGTGCGACTTCGGTATAAGTTAAACGCGCTGCGGAGCGTATCACCGCTTGAAAAAAACGGGTGCGTCTTGTTCGTCCGTAGAAATCAATGGCTAATTCACAAACGAGACATAAACGATCAACTTTGGGTTTGAGCGAACAGAGTTGATTCGACAAGACTTCTGGTAACATGGGTACAACCCGATTGGGGAAATAGACGGAATTGCCGCGATTTTTGGCTTCCAAATCGATCTCGGAGCCTATATCGACATAAGCTGACACATCAGCAATCGCGACACGCAATAACCAGCCTTTGCCACGCGGCTCACAATGTACGGCATCATCATAATCTTGAGCATCTTCGCCATCAATGGTGACAAAAGGTATATCGCGCATGTCTTCGCGATTTTCCAATAGATGTTCAGGAAGGGTTTGCGTAAATTGAGCCGCTTCTTTTTGAACTTCTGTTGACCAAATATGCGGTATTTCGTATGTGCGAATCGCCACGTCAATTTCCATACCGGGCCCACGATGTTCACCAATGATTTCGATGACTTCACCAAAAGGCGGATTGTATTTTGTAGGTGGCGAAATCAATCGCACTACCACAATTTGACCCTCTTTAGCCCGACCCTGTTTTTTCCTGCCTTCAATCAAGATATTATGTGGAATGCGCCGATTATCGGGTTTGACAAAGGCGACATTTTGACCGCGTTTATGGAAATAGCGGCCAACAATTTCATGTGTACCTTGTTCAAGCACTTCAACCACGGCCCCTTCACGACGGCCGCGATTATCGATACCAATAATATTGACTAAGGCGCGATCACCGTGCATTAATGAACGCATTTCTTTATGAGACAGGAATAAATCAGTGCCTCCATCATCGGGGACTAAAAAACCGTAACCATCAGGATGCCCTATGACGCGCCCACGTACTAAATCCATTTTTTTTGCGAGGCCATAACCCTTACGACGATTACGGATTAATTGCCCATCGCGCTCCATTGCCTTTAAACGACGACGCAAGCCTTCTATTTCATCGGCATCTTTTAACTTCAATAATTCGCCAATCTGTTGTAAACTCAAAGGCTTGCCGACTTCTGCTAATTGCTGCATGATAAATTCACGACTGGGAATCGGTTTGTCGTAATTTTGCGCTTCGCGCTCAGCAAAGGGATCACTAGACGTTTTTTTTCGGCGACGATGAGTTGATTTTTGAGGCTGAACAGGCGTTGTTTGTTTACGGTTCGTCGTTGGACGATTTTTTGATTTTTGAGGCTGAACAGGTGTTGTTTTTTCACTATTCGTCGTTGATTTTTGAGGATCAACAGCCGTTTTTTTTCGGCGACGACGGGTTGATTTTTCAGGCTCAACAGGTGTGTTTTTTCTGGAACTCATTTATTTTGGTGCTTAATTTTCGATTTTGTGATTGATTCGCTAATCTTGATGTCCAAATAGCGAATGTGGAAATAGAATTATAGTGTTTCAGGTCAATAATTTCACAAAGGGCAGACACGCAGAGGGCAGACATGCAGAGGGCAGACACGCAGGTCTGCCCCTACAAGAGATTATATATTATGGATTTATGTAGGGGCTGCCCTTGCGTGTTCGCCCAGATGAAATTATTTTTTTGAACATCTATAGTTTGTCATAAGACGAAGCCTATTCAGGGGCTGACAAACTAAAGTTTGTACGCCCATTTTCCGGGGCCAAGCTAATTTGAGGGGGATAACAAAGGTTCGCCCCTACATTACGCCCGTAGGGGCTGCCCTTGCGTGTTCGCCCTTTTGCCGTAATTATCTGAAAAGCTATATCAATATAATTGATAACTGATAACTGATAAGATAATCAATTTAAAAAAAAGTTGATTACTGATAATTGAACAGGACTGATGAACTTATGGCCATTATTGGCATGACTTGTCGTTTTCAGGGGCCAAAACAATTGAGGCATTTTGGCAAAAGCGACGCCGCGATGGCGTTGAATCCGTTTCTTTCTTCACTGATGAGGCATTAGCCACTGAAGGGTTTGAACCTACCTTATTAACAATGATCCTAATTATGTGAAAGCCAATGCCGTGCTAGAAGATATTGAACAGTTTGTGATGCCTCATTTTTTGATTTAACCCCTAAAGAAACAGAAATCACGGAGCCACAGCATCGTTTGTTTTTAGAATGTGCGGCCGAAGTATTGAAAAACAGTGGCTACAATCCTGATGCCTACACAGGGCAAATTGGCGTTTATGTGGGGGCTGGGTTTTTGAGTACCCATTTGCTGCACAACTTGATGCCCCATCCTAAGCTCATGCAATCTGTCAGCCGTTTTCAATTGTTAATGGGCAATAATAAGGATTTTATGCCTACCTGTCTTTCTTCACAAAATAAATCTAAAAGGCCCAAGTGTCAATGTTAGCACAGCTTGTTCTACCTCATTGCTTGCGGTTCATCTCGCTTGTCAAAGTTTGCAAGATTAGCATTGTGATATTGCATTAGCTGGCGGTGCGGCTATACAAGTCCATCAAAAACAGGCTATGTTATATGAAGAAAATGGGAAAATGGCATTAATTCGCCAGATGGAGACTGTCGCGAATGGACTGTCAATGGTAATGGTGTTGGTATTGTGCTACTCAAACGCTTGGAAGAAGCCTTAGCCGATGGCGATGAGATTACGCCTTTATTATCGGCTCAACTATGAATAATGATGGCGCGGCTAAAGTGGGTTAGATTATCTTGTCCTAAAGAGGTAATACAGCCTAATCCGGTTATAGCAATATTATTCATAGTGTTTTAATCTCAATAAATAGTGTGCCTTGTGGGCAAGCTTCATACTAATCAATGGAATAATCAGCGAACTCGGCGAAGTCCGTAAAATCAATGTTAGGGATTAACTTGAGCAACAAGCAAAGTCTCAATCTTCAAAGTAGGGTGCGTCTCCCACGCACCGTCAGTCTATTCACTTCTAACTCAAATCACCCCAATAAAAAATCCGGCAGCTAATCCGCTGTACTAAACTTGATAGAATAAAACCAACCAATCTGGGTTCAGAACATTGTTCAAGCTTGATTTAGCTGGTTTTTTTTAACTTCTAGTATTTTATGTTGAATTTTATATTCCCAAAACTCATCAAATTTATGTGAATCACTGAGCCTAGATTCTAAATACTCCATTGCTTTATCCATTGCTTTATCAACGGCTTATTCCTCATTAACAGCAGTTATTTCAGTTTCAAAAGGAAAGTCAATGATGAGGTTAACTTTATATTTAGTTCTTGATTCGTCATACTGTTAATTTCTCCCCTTATCCTCAATTATGCGGGTTAATAGAAAACAATCCTTGATTTCTCATTTCTTCAATTTCTGAGACAACATCATCTAAAGTCATATTAGCAAAGAGTTGTTCTCGTTCTTCTGTATAGTTACCATAGCCGATACTAAATTGATTAACAAAACGCACTGTATTGACTAAACCCATTTTTTGACACAATATATCTATCGCTTCTTTATTGATGTCATTCAAAGGTTTTGTTTGTACTCTCATCTGTCAATTTCCTCGATTAATGCTAATGGCGAAATCGCAGTTGTCTGACTGTCTTTTAACTGTTTCGCTTTTTTTATTTATAATGAAACCTCTTAATCTATAAAGTACAACGAATCTGGGGATTGAGCGGATTGGTGCATATTGATAAATCTTGAAGGCCCGATTTTCGTTCCAAATTTATTTTGCAGCCCGATTTTCGTTCCAAATTTATTTTGCGGCCCATTTGGCAGAAATACGTTGCCTAGCCTTTTGTATACGGATGAGTGTCGGTTCACTGTTCATCACTTCTTCTAATGAAGACTATAGGTTTTTCGTTTCGTTCCATTCCAACGAAGTTGGCGCATCAAAATTGATCTTGTTGGTAAACAAAGGATGCGCTTCTAGTTTTTCAATAATATATTGTGGTGATTTCACCTCAGCAATCATGACTTTACGACGATTACGTTCAATTTCAACGGGAATCCCTGTTTGTAATACATTATCAATGACTTGGAATAATTTGTCTTGTAGTCTTGTTGAATTTAGTAACAGTAGAGCGGATTGACGGAGTAAACGGATTACTTCTTACTGAAAATCAATCTGCCAAATAAACAAATCCGCTTATAGCGCTAATCAGTTGTACTGGGTTGGTGTCATCCTGATTATTTGTAAAGAAGTGTAATGCCCTGTTCAGACAATTGAATGCCGATGCACACAACGTATGCTACCTAGTTAAAATAATTCAGAATGTGAACCGGTTCTTATTAGGGCAAGTTCAGTGATCGAATTTTTGTATATCAGCAACCAATCTGGCTCAATATGACATTCTCGACAACCTAAATAGTTTCCAACTAAAGCATGATCACGATATTTCGGCTCAAGGTTTTCATCATTCGCTAATTTATTAATCACTTGTCGAAGTTCGGCTATATTGTTGCCGGATTTCTTGACACGCTTATAGTCTTTTTTGAATTGAGTGGAACGTCGAATAGATTTCATTAATTATCGATCTAAATCCTTAAAGAGTTCATCAACATTTTTAAAGACTTCGCCGCTTCCAGATTCAATTTCTTTCAATGCACTCAAAGTCGTTTCATTAATAATCCCATCAACGGTTGATTCAGGTTCAGTAAAAACGATATAAACCGTTGTTGATTTATTGGTTAGCGAGGCTGGTATATCATCAAGCCATTGTATTTGGTTTCCAGTTAAAGTGGCTTTGAACTTTTTTAACATATTGTATTTCCTAAATAATTATTATGAACCAGAATTTAAGAACAAATTAACTCAATTCTGAACAAGATTGCACGGATTAAATGATAAACAGGATTATCTTATCAATGTTATCCTGAGCATCCTTCGGTAAGTGTAATGGCCTGTTCAGACAATTGAATGCCGATGCACACAACGTTTGCCCACCCTACCTAGCTTGACAGAATAAAACCAACCAATATTGGTTCAGAACATTGTTCAACCCTGATTTATCTGGTTTTTTTTAACATCTAGTATTTTATGTTGAATTTTATATTCCCAGAATTCATCAAATTTATGTGAATCACTGAGCCTAGATTCTAAATACTCCATTGCTTTATCCATTGCTTTATCAACGGCTTCTTCCTCATTAACAGCAGTTATTTCACTTTCAAAAGGAAAGTCAATGATGAGATTAACTTTGTATTTAGCTTGATTCGTCATATTGTTAATTTCTCCCCTTATCCCAAGGAAATATCGGTCTATGATGTTTGAATCCGGGTCTACTATGTTTATGCCAAAAGGCTGGCTCCCCATCTTTTCCAACACCTTTTTCAACTCTAAGGATTCTTTGGCCTGCTTTGTTTTTTAACTGAAATAATGTCAGACCATTTAAGACATTTTCTTGCTTGTATAAACCTTCTACTCTCGCTTTACCTAATAGCCCTTTTTTCTCAGCGGCTAAACCCCATCTCAATCCTCTTCCCTGAGATAATGATCTTTTATTTTGCAAAATCAAAGCTTTTGTATTCCGAATAAATAGACTGTTTATAACTGTCAATTCTATAATCTCTGCACTTCCTGTTTTTGACAATTGAACGCCGATACACACACTTTGAACAGGCCATTAAACGGATTAAATGATAAACAGGATTATCTTATCAATGTCATCATCCTGAGCATCCTTCAATCTAGTACAACGGATTTACGGTATAAACGGATTAGCTCTTAACAAACTCAATCACATCAAGAAAAAAATCCGCTTATACCAGAAAGAAGCTGTACTAAGTCAATGTCATCCTGAGCATCTTTCGGTCAGTGTAATGGCCTGTTCAGACAATTGGATAGTGGCAACAACGTTTGCCCATCTTACCCTGCTATGTTAGCTGTTTTTTTTGAGCGGCGTTGTTGTAATTCTTTAGTCTGTTGTTGCCAGTAAACAAGCTCTTCTGCTATTGTCAAGTTTTTGGTTTCTTGATAGATTTTTTCAGCACCACGATGTTGAAGTGCTATACAACTAAAATTTTTCGATTTCATAATTAATCACCTCTGGGGGAGAATAAATGTTAATTTCAGTATAACCTTTCACCGTATTGATAGCACGATAGAGGGGCACTTTCTGAAAGTGAACAATATGTTTGAAATTCCAACTCACAATGAGTTGACATTTTGCGACGGTTGCCAATGCCACATGAAGTGCATCCGCAGTTGATTTTTCAGTCACAATTCCTGCATCAAGGTAAGCTTGACGCAGTGATAATGCTTCTTCAGAAATAGCAATAAAATGAGCAGATTCTGTTATTTCCTTAAAAAATTTGCGTACCTTTTTTGGTGCCAATTCAATCTCTTTTTGGACGACTGGAGAAATAACTAATTCAAAGCGTTTTTCCCTCACTTGCTGAAAAAAGGCTTTGCTTGCTTCATCAAAACCTTCATCAAAAACACCCCCAAATACAGAAGTATCTGCATAAGAAAGAATGGGTATATTTACGTTTTCCATAATGAACATTTTAATCTAAAATGTTAGAATCATAATTAACTGGATTTAAGGCAAACTTTGAACAAGACATCCTGAGCATCCTTCAGTCAGTGTAATGGCCTGTTCAAAAATTATCAGAATTAAACACCTAAGTACAACGGATCAGGGGAATGAACGGATTGGTGTAAAGGCCGTTTCCATTCAAAGTACTATACTTAGCATCGTCATAAATTGCGCTTTTTTTTAACAGCCAACACAACTAAAGCAGTTGTCTAAAAGCTCAAGTCACCTAAAGGTGACTAACAAATATATCAATACAATTTACAATGTTTTTACAAAAAGCAAAAGCGCAAATTGTGGCGGTTGGCAGTATATAAATAGCTCTGAACTGGGGTGTTAGATTTCAGGTATTTTGGCTACTTTTTTTTCACCCCGGATTCGTAGGGTGGGTAAGCGGGCGACAATGAACTCAATATAAACCCAGATTTCACCGCCCGCTTGCCCACCATCCCACTTTTCAGAATAAAAATAGGGTGAAAAATAAACCAAGAAATGTGTTTCTATTTAACACCCCAGCTATGAACCAATCCGTTCATTCCCCCGATCCGTTGTACTAGATATTATCCTGAGCATCCTTCAGTCAGTGTAATGGCCTGTTCAGACAATTAGAATGGTGGGAAAACAAAAAGACGTTTGTTTTCCTTATCTAGCTGATGGTGAATAATTATAAAGATAATCACTAAACTTATCACAGGTTTCATGATAAATATCACGAGCTTGCTTATTGTATTCACCCAATTTATCACGAGCTTGCTTATAGTACTCCCCTAATTTTAGTGATGTATATCCTCCTTTAGTATACGCAAGTGGTGTTCCCACTTTGGGTACCTTTTTAAGCACTACCATAGGACCCAAAGTATATGAGCCACCCTTAAGTATTTGCCTTGTTCTTAGATCCAATTTTACTGGGTCTTTCACGGTTTCCCAGGTGGCATTTGCAGCATATTGAGTAGCTTTCCATGTTTTTTGAGCATCATTTTTAAAAAGGCTTGGATCATCCCATCTTCTAGCTACATAATTACCGCTTCCACCAGCAATATCAGAACCAAATTGATACACTCCTTGTGCATCTCTTTTTATAAGACTAGGGTCATTCCATCTGGTAGATGAGTAGTTCGCAATACCGGTACCGGTGTCTTTCAATCCATGATATAAACCATTACCAACAACCCTAGTGTATGCAACTTTTCCCCAAATAGGGTTACAGGTATTAAAACCACTCCACCATTCTCCAAAAGAATTTAGGCTTAATCCTCTACTACATTTAACAAATAATTGATTTCTAGATAACTCTTTTTCACTTAGAAAAGCATCACTTACAGCTAACCCAAACGGATCAACAAACGAAACCGGATTCCCACTAACATAAGCATACCGATTCAAGCTCTGCCCCTGAGCAACATCCCCCAACAGCACATCCTGATTCACAAACCGCCGAATTTCAGGGCTATAATACCGCGCCCGCATATAATACAAGCCGTTATCATCCGTCATCACCCCATCACGCCCATTATACAAAAACGGTGTCGCGGGCAAACCATCTGGATGACTCACCAATTGGGCAAAGGCAGAATACGCAAATCGCTCAACCACAGCACCAGCACTATCCGTCAACGCTACCGTACTGCCACGCAAATCATAGTGATAAGCCTGATACGCGCTATTGGTTTCTTCCCCTATCAAACCCAAGCCATACACATAATAGGTTTGTGTACCATCGGGAGCGGTTTTTACCAATACCTGACTCAACACCGCTTGGGGGTTAATGACATAACGAATTGCATTCACAGCGAAACGCTGATTTTCGGCATCATAGCGATAAACGGTATCTGCTACCCCAATCAGCCGATTGCGCGAGTCAAACCGAAACGCCGTCATCCCGTCAAACAAAGGCCCAGTGATCATATTGCCATCAGCATCTAATTCCACCGCTTCACCATTATAAGTGGCTAAACGATTCGCGGCAGTGTAAGTCAGCGTCGCGTCAACTACTGGCGGTTTGAGGGCGGGTGTCTCGTCGGTGATATTGCCTACCACGTCGTAGGTGAAATCAAATTGAGCAATCACCTCACCGTTGGGAGAGACATCTTGTTGCTGCACCAATTGCCCGGCTTGATCATAGCGGCGCATCAACTGCGTACCATTGGGGCGCATTTCTTTCACTAACCGCCCATTCGCATCCCATTCATAACCCGTTTTACGCCCTGCCCAATCGGTGACTGTTATGAGTTGATTGGCAGCGTCGTAACGATAATGGACTTTTTTGCCATTGGGATAAGTCAATGTCACCAGATTACCGAGTTCATCATAAGCATATTGGAGAATGTTGCCTTGGATATCGGTGTATTTTGTCACGCGATTTAAAGCATCATACTCGCGCTTAATCGTGCCATGCTCATCACTGACTGTCAGCATATTACCATTTCTATCATAAGCATAACGGATAATGCCATCGGCATCGGTTATTTGGATAATCCGCCCCAACGCATCATACTGAATTTGCCGCTTTTGCTCCCGTGCATTGGTGACTTCAGTCACTAAATCTCTGGCATTGTAGCCATACTGCTGACGGCCACCGCTGCTCACGATTTCGGCAATCAAACGGCCTTTTGGATCAAACTCAAACTGCGTTTGATGTCCATTGGGATCCGTAAAAGCCACTCGCTGCCCATCCGCATCAAAGGCTTGCGAACTGCGCCCATTTAACGCATCCACACTCGCAATCAACCTATCCACATCATCATAAGCCAATTGGGTGCTACGATTGAGCGCGTCTTTAAACTGAGTTAAACGGCTCACGGCATCATACTCAAAAACCGTGGAACGCCCTAACGCATCCGTCACTTGAATCGGATTATCCCGCTTGTCATAACGGGTTTTCACCGTATTACTTAATGGATCGGTGGTTGTCACCACATTATCCACCGCATCGTAAGCGCGTTTCTGTTTACGCCCCAATGGATCGATAACCGCAACCACTCGCCCTTTGGCATCATAAACCAAGCGCGTCTTATTGCCTTTGGCATCAATAACGGCAACCAATCTATTCATGGCATCATACTGATAGGCCGTGGTATGACCTAACGTATTGATTTCACTGATTAAATTGCCATTGACATCATAAACAGAGCGGGTGGTATTACCCATCGCATCTTGCACAGTTTGCACATTGCCACGCACATCGTAGGTTTGACTCACCGTGAAGCCTAAGGCATTCGTCATCGCGACTAAACGCCCTAACTTGTCATAAGTCATGGTGGTTGCAAAACCTGAAGCATCAATGCTTTTGATGGGATTGTTCAAGGCATCATAAGCCATTTCGACGATCTGCCCAACCGCATCAACCGTTTTAGTGACATTGCCCACCGCATCATAAACCAATTGGGTTTCCGCACCACTAGGCGCAATCATTTTAACCACACGCCCGCCAGCATCACGTTGCCATTGGGTGAACTCTCCAGCGGCATTCGTCAGTTTAATGAGTTGACTTTCACCATCATATTCATAGCGCGTTTCCCGATTCAACGGCCCAATCTCAACGCTAAGATTCCCGTTTCCATCATAAACGCGACGGCTTGTGCCCTGAGCATCTTTGAACGTCAAGAGATTATCCCGACTGTCATAAGTCATCGCAACGGTGCGATTAAGTGGATCAGTTATCGAGCGCAAGCGATTCAGCGGATCATAAGTTAAGGTAGTCGTCTGCTTATTCGCATCAGTCATACCTATCACGCGCCCCGCCGCATCATAAACAAAGGATTGGCTATTGCCATTGACATCAGTGATAACCGAGAGCCGCCCCTTATTATATATATAGGCCGTCGTTGCGCCATTAGGTGCAATCACTTTAAGCAATTGCTGATGCGCGTTATATTCAAATTGCGTGATTTGCCCAGCGTGATCGGTTTCACGGATGAGATTATTATTGGCATCGTAAACCAAACGAGTGATTTGCCCCAGCGGATTTTTCACCGCTAACACATTACCCCGATTGTCATAACTCAAATAAGTCGTCAAATCAGCAGCGTTGGTAATAGCAACTAAATTGCCCTCACTATCATAAACAAAGCGCGTCGTATTGCCATTAGCATCCGTTTCACTGACACGGCGACCAGTGGTATAAACGTAACTCGTTGTTTTACCAAGCGTATTCTGCAAACTCAGCAATTGGTAATTCTCATCAGAAGTAAACACACGAGCCTTGCCATTGCGATTAGTGACAGTGGTGATGATTTTGTCAGGCTGACTGGTTTCATCATAACTCAGCCCAAAAACTTGATTACCCTCAACACTATCATCTTGAGCAATAATGCGCCCTTCACTATCATAAGTATTCGTGAACAAACGCACCCCATCACCATTACTCCCCGTCAAAGTCTGCCCAAATTCGTTATAGGTGTAAGTCGTGGTTTGCCCAGCAGCATCAGTGATCGTCACCAAATTCTGCTCACTATCATAGCCAAGACGGACTTGCCGATTTAAGGAATCAGTGAGCGTTGCCAGTAAGTCATTGTTATTATAGGCATATTTCAAAAAAACGCCCGACACTGGCTCCGTGACTTGAGTGAGTTTACCCGCCTCATCACGCTTAAATTCTAGAGATTGGCCCTTTTGATTGCGGAACGCGACAAGCCAGCCATTGGTATCAAATTGAGAAAGCGTTTGGTTTTGGCGCGTCAACGTAAAACTGTCATCCGCGTTGCTAACCAATTTATCGTATAACGTGACCAAATCCGTGCCACTAAATCGCCCATTGCCTTGATTTTTAAAGACATTAGAACGATTAGCAGACCAATGCACTTCGATATCGCCACTTGGCAACGCTTGCAAACGCATATCAAAACCATTCAGGCTCCAACTTCTGCCCACCACACCTTTGGTGAGTAGCAACGAGTTATAACTCAGCGTCGCAGAAATCGGCAGCAAGCCCTTAACGCTCAATAACTCATGAGTCAAGACTTGCGCCCCAGTTGCCGTGTCAATGGGATCAGCAACCAAGCAATTTTTACGACAATGTGCGGGTTGGGAACGTCTTAGTGTACTGCTGGCGCGATAGCCTGTGTTTCGAGAAGTCGATGAAGTTGATTTTACTGTCACTGATCTTTGAACGGCGTAACTTTCTTTGCCACTGCTATCAACCGCTAGTGCTACCCAAGTAAAATTACCACTACGCGGATATCGGTAAGTCAAACTAACCGTTTGCCCACTCGCTGATACAGTTCTACTTGTCCAATTACCAATTGCCCGCCAATCCACCTTAATTTTTCTCAAATTGCTATTGGGATCGGTAGCGCGTAGCCTGATGGTATAGGATTGCCCAAGTTGGACAGTTGAGGGTGCATCAATGACTTCAATTTTAGGATGTCCCCAAAATGGGGTTGTTTTATTGACAGTCAGCGTATCGCTACGCCGATTACCCGCAACATCGTAAGCTTTGACAGTAATCGTATTACTACCCTTCCCCAAAACAAAAGTCTTACTCCAATTGTAAGACGTAGAATTGATATCGATGGTATCAATACGACTACCATTCAAATAGAATTTAATGCGACTGAGCTTACCCTGATCTGAAGCATTACCACTAAGCGTTATGGTTGAACCTGAAGTTGAATAAGTCGAATGACTTGTCGGGCTAGTAATTGTGATATTCGGATCGGTGTTATCAGAAGGGGGGGGAGGGGGCGGCGGCGGATTATTTCCACCACTAGAACCAACAACACCATTACGGACACAACGTACGCCAAGGCCTCTACCACTGTTTGATAACTTAATACCACGCACGCTACCATCAAAACTAAAAACTTTTGCCAGATCACCATAATATCTACCCCTCCACATATCTGGATATACGTCTCGTGTCCAGTGTTCAAGACCAGTAGCATGTAATAAGCTTAAATCAGAGTGGTATTTTAACGTTTTAATCTCTGAAAGAGAGGGTATCTGCCAATCACTATAATTCCCTTTTCGTAAATTGGCACAATAATTATTTGCTTCCTGCCAATTAACGTTATTTACAGCATCAGGCATCCAGGCTAAATTGGAGTGGTAATCATTGATGATAAAATCTTTTGCACGTTCTAAGCCTCTTGCTATTACAGTGCTTTGATAAAACGTAAAAGTTATCAAAAACAATGACTTAAGCATTTTTGCTCTAATCATTGCTCATCTCCTCACGGTAGATGTGAATTTAAAAAGTGCCCTTTAGGGTACTTTCGATTTTAGCCATGAGTGATTTCTTGGCTATCACTTATTGATTTTACCTCCTTTTGGTTGAAATACAAGTTAAATTAGAAATTAAAAACAACAATTACGCAGTCGCATAGACTTCAACATATTCACTACTGGATAACGGTTTAGGTATAGATTTTTTATCTTGACGCAATCCTTCTAAATGAAATTTAATCGCTTCTTGAATTAATTTTAATACTTCTGTTTTTGTCTCAGCAACCGCGACACAGCCTGGCAAATCTGGTACATACGCACCAAAACTGCTCTCACCTTCTTCTAATATGACGACATAACGCATACTTTTATTCCTCATTTTTATTTCAATCCTGCTTGCTTTAAGATACCGTTTAACGTACCTGGTGGGACATCAAAGACTTGGTTTACCGGAAACCGTCACACAACCTGATTTAAGCCCATGTTTAAATTGTCGATGACTGCCTTGAGTTCTTACTAATTGCCAACCATCCTCTTTAAGTAATTTAATCACTTCTTTAACTTTCATTATCAATTAAACCTCAAGTTTTACCAAGTTGACTAAGGTATAATGATGCAATCCAAACGGGCCCTGTGGATATAAAAATTAAAAATTATACCAAACAATGACTTAAGCATTTTTTCTATAGTCATTGCTCATCTCCTCACGGTAGATGTGAATTTAAAAAGTACCCTTTTGGGTACTTTCGCTTTTAGCCATGAGTGATTTCTTGGCTATTAATTATTTAATTGTCCCCATTTTGGTTGAAGTTAAATAAAAATTAGAAATTAAAATTTTAATCATTCTATGAAACAACGACTTGTTGCCATAAACCCTATTTGCAAGAGTTTCGCGAAGCGTATGGGATTGATTCCCAGCTTTTCAAATGAGGCGGGGTTTCACAGCGCGCCCTTTGAGTTGACAGAGAAACCCGCCCTTTGATTAAACAAAAATTGATGACGTTACACCAGTTCCACTTGCAACTCTTGAACGGATAAAAATTGTTTATCACCCGTTAAAAATTGATCAGCATTTGCCATTATAGCGCAGGCAGCTTGAAGAACATCCGGTGTACGTAGGGAGTAACGAACTCGTAAGTGAGTAGAGTGTTCTACAACCTCTTCGGTTAATTCAATGATTTTGAGGCTAGGCAACTCAAAAAATTGCTCATAACGCGCCAATAAATCAGAATCGCCTGAGTGGCATCACACGACATTCTAATAAAGACAACCTAGAAACGGATAATGTGCCATTATTTTTGAGATGTTGCGTAACTCTTTTTCTAACCGTTTCTCCTTGTTTACTACCTGCTTCAATCAAGTAAATGATAGCGCAGGCATCTAAGAACAAATTCATGGTTGCCCCCATTCATCACGCAAGATTTGAAGTTCCTGATTGATCTCAGCTACATCACGGCTCCCTTTCGGTAAATTCTGAATAAAATTCAAAATATCCGTATTATCTGTGGGCATAGAAACCGTCTGCGTTTTTTTAAAACTTAAAAAATCAATAAAATCAATTATTTGATCAATATTCGCGATTGGCATAGTTTTGACACGTTGATAAATCGTATCAGCCATAAGATTTGCAGTATTCATTTTTTTATCTCCTTAATCTGAAAAACACCTTAATCTGAAAAATAAAAAGTGCCATTGACGGTATACAAGCACATAGCCGCCATGAGTGATTTCTTGGCTATCACTTATTGATTTTACCTCCTTTTGGTTGAAATACAACTTAAATTAGAATTTTTTCAGACAGATTTGTGCAAATTCTTCTCTCGAAATATAACCATCCTCATAAATCTGAAGGATAGCGCGTTCTTCTCATTTCTTTTTGTATCCAAACGGTATATTTTATAAAAAACTTGTGGAATTTCAAGTGTTAATGTCATAATATACGCTCTATTTATAGGCCTATTCCAGCCTAGAATGGTGGGCAAGCGTTTGGTTCGATTTTGGGATAATATTTAATTCAGTGCCGCCCGCTTACCCACCCTACGATGTTACAGTGATTATTTAAATCAAATATGACAGCAATTAACCTTTAACCATTAATCATTTGAAGGGGATTCGCATGTTGTCTTCTGACGATGTTGTTTCAGACGCGGTTTCCTCAGCGGTGGGTAGATGGAGTAGTTTGTCAACTTGGATGCTGGAAAGTTGATATTGTACGCCTTTGTCAGGCCGAGCTAACACTAAAGCGGGTGATAGCGATATGATGGCAAAGTGCAAAGGCTGTTTCTGAGCTTTTAAGGTGATCTGTATTTCACCTTCTATTGGGCCTTCAATATAACGCTCTACATGATAGGCTTGAGCCTGTTGCCAATTGCTCATCAAGGTGTTGATCGCGTCTTGACTGGTGTCGATTTCGTCAGCCGAAAATGGGGTGTTGACTGTCCATTGTTCTTCTTTTAATACCAGATCATAGTTTGGCATTTTCAAGGCTTGGATTTTGGCTTCTTCTCCTAATAGGGATAGGTTGATAAAGCTGGTGGCATCGCCGGTTAGCTGTTGATAATGGGTGTCTGTGAGTACGTACACCTTTTTATCGTTAATTTGGATATAACGTTGCCCGGTATTAATGGGCGAGGTGTCTCCCCAGGCGACTTTGAGCGGGTTAAAATTGACACTGGCTAATGGGGGGTTGAGTTTCAATTCCGCTAGGTTCAGTTCAGAAGAAGCCAGTGCTGTGTAATCTTGATGCGATAAGATGTCCATTAAACGTTCTAGGCGATAATGATTCGCTGGCAATTGAAATGGGGTTGTCATTTGCCAAGCGTTTTGGGCATCTTTTTTCAGTTCAATGGCTTCTTTGTTTGCCCGTTCAATGCGGATGTTTTGAACTTGTTCCGCTTTTAAATCCGTTAGCTTAGGTAACTCGGCTTTTTCTTGTTCTTGGGTGTAGAAAGCGAGGGCACCTAATACGAGTATAAAACCCAGCAAAACTAGGTTGAGTATCCAACGTTGACGCATTATGCTTTCCTCCGACGTAACCAAACTGATATACCGGTGGCGATTAAGCCTATTGGTAGCAGAAATAAGAAGAATCCGCCTAATAAGACGACAGCATTAGAAGAGAGGGTTAAGCTCAGATCGACAGCGGTTTTGGTTGGAATCTGAACCATGCTATCGTCTTCTGCTAACCAATTCATCATTTTTACGCCTAAATCTAGGTTGCTACCATATCCGACGTATGCGTTGGAGAGAAAATCGCCATCGCCTATTATAATCACCCGTTGTTCTTGAACAACGGGCTCTTCTTGGATATCGGTTTCAATGTCTGTTTCATTTTCTTCAGTCTCACTGGCATCCGAGTCTTCTTGAGCCACTTCCTTTGAATCATCTTGGATATCCTTTTCAGCATCGTGCGTGGTATCGGCCTTTGAATCGTCTTCAGTTTGACTTTCGGTTGTGTCTTCAATCTGGGTTTTTGACTGAGCTGTGTCAGGTTTATCTCGAACGAGGGCAATGGCGATTTCTAAGGGCCCTTCAATATCTGTTTTTTCGTTATACTCAAGGTTTTCATTTATTTCACCTGTTTCTGACCAGCTTTGATCGTGGCTGGTTAGCAAAGCGGTTTCTACCCAGTTTTCTTCTTCAGGTGGTTCTACTGTGATGCCTTGGGCTTGTGGGAATAAGGTTAAATACTCGCTAACACCTGAAGTGATAGGATGACGACCATATTCTGTGGTGGTGATGGGCACAAAACCAACATACTGACTTCTCAGATCGATGATCATGCCTGGGTGTACTGTTAACCCTATTTTTTTGGCTAGGGCTTCTAAACCTTGCAAAGGCACACTGGGATCGGTTAACCAGAGCAGATTCCCGCCTTTGTCAATATAATTTGTAATCAGCTTGATTTCAGTTGGCAGCAATTTGTTGCGTGGACTGGCAATGACTAAAGCCTTGATATTATCAGGCATTTGGGCAATTTGTGCTAAATTCAGGGTTTGCATATTAAACCCGCTGTTCCTTAAGGCCTGTACCCATTGGCTTAAATCGTGACTTTCAAAAGCTGTGGCACTACGTTCGCCATGGCCTTCTAAAAAGGCTATGAAGCGATTATCTGTGCGTATTACCCGTTGCAAAGCGGAAGTCAAGATTTGTTCTGAAAGAGAGGGGGGGATTTGGCGCACATGTTCTGTACGATTTTGGTAATCGATGATGAGTTCACCATTAAACTGGATGCCGCGTTCACGCGATTCTCCGGGAGTGGTTAGCGGATCAACAAAACGCAATGTCAGATCGGTTTTTTCCCGTTGATAGCGTTCCACTAAGTCTTTTATGGGGCCGCGTAAATTTTCTTCATCACTGGCATAAGCAGTGATGGTTATAGGGCCTTTCAGTTCGGCCAAGAGTTTTTGGCTGGCTTCTGATAAGGTATGCCGATTATTGACTGTCCAATCGGCTTTGATTTCATAACGAGTGCTTAGCCAAGCGATTAAGGCTATGGCAATGGTGAGCAACACCATAAAGGTTGTACTTTGTAAGCTATTTTGTAAATGAGTACGTTTTGTAACTTGCATAGTTCTGTTGTTAGTTATAATGCAATGTGGGTTTAAGAATTTGAGGGCGAACACGTAGGTTCGCCCCTACATTGTGTCCGTAGGGGCGAACTTGCGTGTTCGCCCTTTTGCCCTTTTGAAATTAAATGCGATCGGCATCTAAACGTTGGATACTTAAGATTAAAAACAGGGCTATGAATAACACGTAATAAATAACATCTGCTGTGCTAAACAAGCCTTTTAGTAAGGGTTGATAATGGTTTGTGATGGATATATAGCTCAAAATGCTATTTTGGGCTTCGGTATTTCCCCCCCAGTCTAGCATCCATAACAATAGGAATGCGCCAAAAGTGCTGATGGCAGCAACGGTTGGTTGAGCGGTTAGGGTAGAAATGTATAAGCCAAGGGCTGTCAATGCGCCTAATAATAAGCTTACCCCTAATAAGCCGGAAGCGAGTTGACCAAAATCCAGTAACCCACCGAAAAGCAGGGATAAAGGCATGAGCATTAACATGCCTAACATGATCATAAAAAAGCCCATTAAACCTAAAAACTTGCCCAGAATAATACTGGTCATTGATATGGGTGCTGATAACAGCAAGGGTAATGTTTTATTGTGCCGCTCTTCGCTGATCAGTCGCATTGTCAGTAGCGGTGTAATCAGTAGTAATACTATGGCCATCCAATCAAGTAGGGAACCTACCACCATCGCTGTTAAGCCTGGGGCGTTGGGATCATTCGCTAAACTGGATTGTACTTCTGGCCTTATGAACCAGTATATCAATATGGCAAAGAACCATCCAAAAATCACTTGCACTGCGCCCAAAATACTCCAAGCCAGTGGTGATAGAAATAAACTTCGTAACTCTCGTGTTGCTATTGTCCACATAGTTCAGTTATCAGTTGTAGGGTGGGTAACGTGGATGAGATGATATAGGCAAAAGGGCGAACACGCAGGTTCGCCCTGCCCGAAAATTATTTATTTTGAAAATTTATAGAACGTTGATTCGGCTTATCATGATTTTCACGCTAAAGTTTAGCTTCGCGAAACTTTAGCGTGAAACGCTGATCTTGAATTTTATGGGTGGGCAAGTGGTTGCCCACCTTATCTTATCTACGTTCTATCGCCTCAAACTTTCAAACCTCTCTCAGTCAGATGACACCACTTTCTGATTTAAAAGCGAAAAATCAGGCGAAATCTCTTCATTGCTATTATTCATCAATTCCACAAACACTTGCTCTAATGAGCGTTGTTCTGGTATCAGTTCATATAATCCCCAGTTACCCGCAACGGCTTTTTCGACTAATGCTTCTGCGGGGTTATTATCAGTCGCATATTCAATACGAAAATGGTGGTTATCTTGTTCTTCGACTTCATGAATACCTTGAATTTCTTTTAAAATATGAACATCAGGTGGGCGATGTAATGCGACTCGGAAGTGAGTCGTTGTTTGAGAAAACAAGCCACTAATGGTGTCATTGAGTATTAATTGCCCTTGATTGATGATTTGAACTTGATTACAAACGGCTTGTACTTCGGGCAAAATATGGGTGGATAAAATGACGCTATGCTCTTTGCCTAAATCGTGTATCAAAGTGCGAATTTCACGAATTTGAATGGGATCTAAGCCAATGGTTGGTTCATCTAAGATGACGACAGGGGGGCTATGAATAATCGCTTGGGCAATGCCAACACGTTGTTGATAGCCTTTAGACAAATTACCAATTAAACGATGACTAACGGTATTCAAACCGCATTGTTCAATCGCACGATTAATGGCTGAAGTGATACTGGAACGTGGAATTTGATGCAATTTTGCACAAAATCGCAAATATTCATTAACCTGCATTTCCCGATAAAGGGGGGGGGTTTCCGGTAAATAGCCGATAGCGCTTTTTGCTTTTATGGGATAATCTAACAAATCATATCCGGCGACTGAAATTTGCCCTATTGTTGGCGCTAAGGTGCCTGTAATCACTTGCATCGTGGTGGTTTTACCCGCGCCATTTGGGCCAAGGAAACCAAGAATTTGTCCACGTTTAACCTCAAAACTGATATTGTTAACAGCACAAAAACCGCCGTAGTAGCGCGATAAGTTTTGTACTGAAATCAGAGTGTCTGAGTTCATTTATTTACTCACTTTAAATCAAGAAATATAATTTATGATAATTTTAGTAGAGACGCGATCGCGAAGCGTCTCTTAATTTCTGAAAACGGTTTTTTGTAGAAACGCTAGGCTGAGACGCTAGGCTGAGACGCTAGGCAGAGCAAATCTACAAATTAATTCCTGAAAACGGTTTTTTGTAGAAACGCGAGGCTGAGACGCGAGGCAGAGCAAATCTACAGGTTTTTTGTAGAAACGCTAGGCTGAGACGCTTCGCGATCGCGTCTCTACAGGTTTTTTGTAGAAACGCGAAGCTGAGACGCGAGGCAGAGCAAATCTACAAGATTTTAATACCAATCGTGTGTGTCGGATAAATCTAAATATTGGGCAAATTTTCAGAATAAAAAATCTCTTTCATTTCACGGCGTAAACGTTTTTCTATTTTCTCTCTTTCACGCTTTGATAAATCTGCTGAGGCTTCGTTAAAAAGATACTCGTCAAGATCAAAGTTTTTGAGCATCATTTTAGTGTGAAAAATGTTCTCTTGATACACATTCACATCGAGCATTTGATAGCGTGTTTTGGTATCTTTGGCAATGTAGTTTTGAATGGAATTGATTTTATGATCAATATAGTGTTTACGCCCATCTGTGTCACGAGTAAAGCCGCGTACTCGATAATCTAGAATGACAATGTCTGAGTCAAAAGCATGGATGAGGTAATTTAAGGCCTTCAGGGGGGAAATCAAACCGCAAGTGGATACATCGATATCAACCCGGAAGGTACTGATACCATTATCGGGATGACTTTCGGGATAGGTATGCACTGTCAAATGGCTTTTATCAAGATGGGCAACCACGGCATCCGGTAAAGGCCCAGGTGTTTGTTCATTAGACAAGTTTTTTGAAGTGCTATGTTCCTCACAAATCAGCATGGTGACACTTGCCCCTTGCGGATCGTAATCTTGACGGGCAATATTGAGAATGTTAGCACCAATAATATCGGCAACCTGAGTCAAAATTTCGGTGAGGCGTTCAGCATTATAAGCCTCATCAATGTATTCAATATAACCTTTGCGTTGTTGTTCTGTTTTGGCGTAACAAATATCGTAAATATTAAAGCTTAAAGCTTTTGTAAGATTATTAAAACCTTGCAGTTTAAACTTTAATTTTTTGGAGGTTTTGCTCACTCACGTTGCACCTTGAAATGTCCCCAAGATTCCTTTCTTTTAAAAAAGGGATATTGTTTGGGAAGGATAAATTATCAATTATCAATTATCAATTATCAATTATCAATTATCACATCAGTTATCAACACATTGATATTATTGATATTTGATTATAATTAATAATAAGGCTAATAGATTTATATGAAAAACGATAGTTATTAATGATAAGGGCCGACTAAATGAACAAGGTTCAATTATCAATGAAGATTGAACAGATATCAGAAGATAGTGAGATTATTGATATTTCGTGATGTGGCCAATAGATTTATTTGACTAACAGTGATCATCAATCATAAGGGCTGATTCACTGTTCAATGTTCAAATATCAATAAATCATATCAGTTATCAACATATTGAGATTATTGATATTTCGTGATGTGGCCAATAGATTTATATGACAAACTGTGGTCATCAATCATAAGGGCCGATAGTTGCTTGAATGAATTTGATAGCGAATAGCTATTTAGAGTAAGAGGGATAATAAATGAGTTGTACAGTATTGCCATCAGGATCAAGGCAATAAAAGCTGTATGCGCCATCGCGGTGGTTACGTGGTGAGGTTTTGAGGGTAATTTGATGTTCACGTAGAAAGGTATACCATTTGTCCACTTCTGCCGGGGATTCAATAAAAAAGCCAATGTGGTCAAGGTGTTGAGGGCCTTTTATGTTGTCGGCGCTACGGTGCAAAGCCAGATTATCATTGCCTGATGTCAGGTAAACGTTATCCTCATCCGGTTGCCATTGTATTGTCATCCCCAACAAATCCACATAAAAATGCAAGCAGGCTTTCAAATCAGAAACGTTTAACGCAACATGATGTAGTCCAAGAGTGGGGAGGGGTGTTGGCATGATTGAGGATTGGAAAAATGGTGGCTATGAGTGGACTTGAACCACTGACCTCAGCATTATGAATGCCGCGCTCTAACCAGCTGAGCTACATAGCCAACGGAAAAGGAGGCGTATTATGAAGATTTAGAAATAAGTTGTCAAGACTTTTTTTAAAATGCATTTAACCCCTTGTTCAAAACTTTAAAACATTTTGAGACCCAATAGTGAAAGGATATCACTCAAAGTCATTTAAAAACAGTCAGTTACATTAACTTATTCATTTATCACTCGCCATGCGCTATTAGCTTGGCCTTTTGAAAATGAGCTATTCGCTTAGGCTAATTCTACAATCTCATAATCATGGGTAATGTTCGCACTTTTGCCTAACATGGCAGATACGGAGCAATAGCTTTCCGCTGATAAATCGACCGCACGTTTGACTAAATTATTTTTGAGATCGCGGCCGGTAATGATGTAGTGAATATGAATATCAGTAAAAATTTTAGGGGTTTGTTCCCGACGTTCTCCATTGACTTCTATCACACAGTCTGTGACATTTTGCCGCTGTTTTTTCAGAATACTCAATACATCCATAGCTGTGCATCCACCTAAACCCATTAAGATCATTTCCATGGGACGCACACCTAAATTACGCCCACCGATTTCGGCAGCCCCGTCTATCACAACACCATGCCCGCTTTCGGCCTCTGCCATCAAGCAAGCATTTTCAACCCATTTGATACGTGCTTTCATTCAATTATCACCAATCCATTTCCAATTCACAACGATTGTCTTCATTCTCAATTTAATAGTATGGATATTTGACATAACAACCAGAAGGGGTTGTTTTTGGTATACTGACTGGCAAACCTGCCAATGATTCTTCCAAAGCCGCTTGCACGTAATTGAAAGGTTTAGCGTTATATCCCCCATATTCGGATTCAAAAGCGCCTTTATATATCAAAGTGCCATAAGGATCAATCAGATACATTTGCGGGATCGTTTCAACATCATAGCGTTTTGCGACTTCGCCAGAAAAATCGCCCAAAAGAGGATAAGGTAACGAATAAATGTCTTGCCATCTGATATTATCTTCTTGATCCATGTAGTAGGTACTGTTGATTGCCAACCAAACCACGTCCATACCCATGTAATTAAGTGCAAGTTGACGCATTGTGTCTTGTTCATAATGCTGCTGGACACGGACACAATCTGGATCAAACCACTCAAGCACGACATATTTACCTCTAAAATCAGACAGATTGATGATATTCCCATAACTATCGACTAAGGTAAATTGTGGCACTTGGAATCCTAGCATAACAGCCGGTACTGCGTTGCTCCAGACCATCAAAAAAAAGAATAAATATAATAGGTTACGCATGATAATCACCGCCTTTTCAGGAAAAGGGTTTTATGTCGTCCCTACTCCTTTTGAAAGGAGCAAACAGTATATCTTATAACATAACAGCCTTTATTTAATCAAGTTTTTTCGATTACTAAAGCCTTATCACAGTCTTATATCATTTATTTATTGAACGACAATGGACATTAGATTATTAAACTATTTTAATAAACAGTCCAAAAAACGTGCAAAACCCAGACGCCACAAATCAAAAACTGACAGGGTATCAACTTCTCGTTTTCAGGATATGAAAAAGTTATTGTTTTATCATTTCTGCTTAATCGTTTTGTAAGAGGCTCATTCGGTTATATTTTTTAGCCTTTATATCGTATAAAATTGATATGTCCTTTATAAAAAAGTGAGCATTCATTTTGATGCGCCTGATTTCGAGTACATCCTAATCTTCTATCGGTTTTTAAATCTTCAACTTCGATCACGCGCTGCCCAACTTTGTTCTTGATTTCTGCGAGACTTCCGTTTTGTGTAAGTGGTATTTTCGTTTCCAGCATTAGTCTAAAAATGACGATAATTACTGATAGGTGTTAAACTAATTAGATCATTACACTATTCGCTAATAGTGAATAATGAAATGGAGTAATGCGACAAGAGTCACAAATCACATTGATTTTTGAACACTCAAGTTTAAAAAGTGGCTTTCAACATTTGTATTGCGCGAATAAATTTTACCCTCATTTAAAAAAAGTCCTTTATCATATGAACTGGAAAGGATAAATTGTCAATATAGAGTCAATATAGAAAATGAAATGTTCAATCAGAAATTGAAAAACAAAATTTTTAAATATTAAAAGGTATTAAAAAATAATTCGTTATATATGATAGATTTCGTAAACGGATTATCATGAATTGACAGTCCCTATTTATTAATGAATTATTCTCTATTCAATATTTTTTTTATTCAGAGGCAACTGAGGCGCAACCATTGCCTCTACAATATCATTTTTTTTATAGGGGTAATCCATTGTGCTTGCCCTTTTACCAAACATTGTCTGATGGATCTTTTTGTTTATTTTTTGTTTAAAAAAAGTAATTTTAAAGTATGATTTTATGTAGGGGCGGGCCGAAAGTGTTCACCCTTATTGTTAATTTATTGTTCTGAACATCTATATAAAACAGCCTTAAATAAAATATAGAATTTTCGGTTATCAAATATTGATATTTTTATCGACTATTATTATAATTTTCAAGAATGCGAATCAAAAGGGGTATTTAGTGAACGTTTTTGCGCGCACTTTTACCTGAAAAGCGGGAACCTGGGGATGAAAAAAACGAACCAACGGCCCAACCTTACCTGAAAAGCGGGAACCTGGGGATGAAAAAAAAAACGAACCAACGGCCCAACCCTGAAGGGGTTTTCAGGCTAAAAATAGAAATGCGTTGGGGGAAGTAACATTTTTTTTGTTCTTAATCAACACTTAAACACTATTTTTATTTTGATAACAGTATGGCTTAAAGGGGAAGCCATTAGCTTTGCGAACTTTATGGAAGCGGCTCCTTGACTTCGCTATTAGCTTTGTCTCCCGAATGTTCGCCATTCGCCATTGGCGAAGGTATTTATTATTTAATTATGAGAAATTATTATCAAGTAATGGAGGTCGCACCTAATGCGAGCCCAAATGAGATTAAGCAAGCTTATCATCGGCTTGCCCATAAATTTCATCCCGATAAAAGTCAAGATCAAAATGCTGAGCAGCGATTCCAAGAAATCAATGAAGCTTACGAAGTACTCAAAGATCCGCAAAAAAGGGCCCTCTATAACGCCCGTTTTAAGGTTATTTTACCTTACAGCTACAATTGGTTTATTGCCCACAAAAATGCTTGGATGCGTACTGTTGATCAACTGCTTGCTAAGCAAAATGCTTGGATGCATGTCCAATTCTTGGGACGTGCAAAGAAAAATGTTGGCATCTATAGTCATGCCAGACGGCCTACTATTGAGGATAGCAGCATGAAACCGACCCCAAAATTTCATAAGGTGTTAATGGCCCTCTTTGTGCTTGTCTTGTCAGCAATAACGATTGGTGTTATTTTTGCCGTGGAGCAGATCAGTCAATGGCAAGGTTATCAGCAAGTCCAAACGGGCATCTTACAAGGTGATAAAAAGGCCATTGAAACCTTTGAACGGGCCGATCTGGCTACTCAGAAAAACATTATCGAAGGTGAACCGGTCAAAAAAGCATTGGTTCATTTTTATCTCCAACAGCCAGAATATCCCATCTGGACTAAATTAGGGCGTTATGACGAAACCATTTCGGCTGATATTTTAAAGGATGATGATGTTTATCGCACCTTGATAGCCCATTATTATTCGCGGATAGAGGCTGAAATTGAAGCCGATAATTTTGACAAACCCTTCTCGTGGCTAGATACACTCAAGAAGAAGTATCCTGATTCAACAGAATTATCGGATAAATATGAAGCCGTTCAAAGTCAAAAACAACTGAGGTTAGCCGATTTAATTCAACAATACGGAGAATGCTTAAACCAAACGCTAAAACCGCTGCTTGAAAGAACACATTGTATGGTGGAAGCACGGGAAAAAATTATGCGTGTCGGTATTGAACACAACTTACCCACGGATGCGAATCTACCCGCAATGTATGCGGTGGAAGTCCAACAGGCTTTAACAGCAAAAAATTATGCTCAGGCCGAAAAATTGCTATCAGATTGGGGAAAACTGCTACCTGAATCCTCAGAACAACGTGAGGCACTCAAAGCAAGGTTAGCCCTTCACAAACAAGTCAAAATCGTCATTGCTGATTTGACCGGTTCTGATAGGGCAAAAATTGTGACAAGACTCAGTCAAATTGCGACAGAACCCAGCTTGAAACAGGAACTACTTGAAAGGCCTCAAATCCAAAATCATTTACTGAAGTATCACCTGAATGAAGCGCTGACATTACTCAAACTCAATGAGGAAGAAGTCAATCTTAATCCAACAACCAAGGAACAGTTGGAAGACATTCTCATGCTGGTGCGCTCCGAAACCAGCCAATTTGCACAACCAACACTTTGGGATATAGAGCCAACATTGCAACAGGATACTGTTCAAAATAAGCAGGTGGCTAAGCAGCTACAACAGTGTCGAAGGCATTATGAGGCTAACCGTTTAACTACCGGCAAAGCCGGCACCGCGCTAAATTGTTATAGAACTGTCCTAAAACAAGAACCCGGTAATCATGAAGCATTAGTCGGTTTGAAAAATATAGAAAAACGTTACAAATCATGGGCTGTAGCGGCCTTTCGACAGAACAAACTAGACAGAGTGAAAATTTATCTCGCTGCTATGCAAAAAGTGAATCCTAAATCTTGGGCACTTGTACAGTTAAGAAAGCGTTTAAATCAGACAGTAACGACGAACTCACCCAAACAGAAATCACCAACAGTGGTCAAACCCTCTACCTATCAGAAGTCGATAACGTCTTGCGAAGGGTGTACTTGTTCAAATGTTCTCAAACAATTATCAATGGGCGTGACTCCACTGACTGTGGAGCAAAAACAGTTTTTACAAACCCAGTGTCGTTAAATTTGAACTCAATTTGAACTGAACTTTTTAAGAGGAAACGCTAGCCATGTATCACACTAACCCATTGATAAAGTTGACCATTTCACGAAAACGTTTTTCCGCGCAAAAACTTTTGAGTGAAATACTGATCTTATGGGGAATCCTTTTGCTGGTGTCCTGTGCAACACCTGAAATGCAAGGCGAGATTGATGTTGCCAAAAAGGTGGGGAATGAGGAGCCAGCCAGCGGGAGCAAACCTATACCGACTTTAGGCTCAAGCTCAACACCAACGTATCAAGACAGTCCGATGTATTTGAGGGACAGACAGATTGTCGAACTCATGCCCACGGAAAACCGTTCTGATCAATTGGTCAATAAAGAATACTACGATTCTTTAGATACCCAGGGCTTATTGCAGAAAGCGGATGCCCGTTATGAAAATCAGGATTACGAAACGGCCTCACTTCTCTTTAACCTAGCCGCTGAACGTCCCGATGGGCGCTTGATGAAAACTTATGCCGGTTTATATCAAAGCCATATCAAATTGGAAGAACAGGCGGCGGCTGAAAAGGCTTTTGCTCAGTTACTCGCACTCAGCGTGAAGAAAAACGGTCGGTTGAACGTGAAATTTTTATTTTCCGTGAATTCTACTGAATTTATTGAGAATGAAGAGTTAAGAAGGGAATATTCATTTTGGTTGCGTCAGATAGCCCGCTATTTTAAGAACAATACGCTTTGTTTTCAGATGAACGGCCATACGACTATGACAGAAGACCAAAACAATTCCAGCTTATCCTTCTTACGTGCAGAAAAAATTCAAGCGCTGATGAAGGAACCTTTTGCTACGATCATGCAAAGGTCAAAAGTGGTGGGCAAAGGGTACCAAGAAAATAGGGTGGGCATTAACACTAACGATGTGAGAGATACGATTGACCGTCGCGTTGAAATTATCGTGGCTAACTGCTCAGAAGTTTAGTGTGAAAAAGGGGAAAAGGGGAAAAGGTTTCTGATGATTTGTCATAACGACAAGGTTCTTTTTTCAAGAGCTATATAGGTGTTCAGATCATTATTTAAGTCCCCGCCACCGGACTTTAGCTTTTAGACAATAAGCTGTTGGCTATAAATTTTCTGAAACGCTATAGCTTTGATTTGAAATGTGGATGTTGAGAGATTTCATCATAGGCAGGATGGTGCATTTGAGTGTGACCAGCACTCAAGGCACCTTGCCACAACTTAAACTAGGTAGGAGTAGTCTCAGTGTGACTCCTAATTAATAGTAGCAAGATGAGTACCAGTTTTATGGCTACCTAGTGCGTTCCGATCTAAAATTCCCAGTGGGGCAACCATAAAGTGGGCAACCACAAGGGATTGTCCCTACAGGAAAAAAAATATTTTGATTCAATGTCAGGCCTCTTGATTGTTTTTGGGAAGTTGAGTTTTTCGACAGTCCCTGTCAATTTTTCAAACACGCCATCAATTTTTCAAACACGCCATTCTAAACACAACCGGTCGGTTTCGGTAAACCCGCGTATCGCGCTGCCTGTTTACCAGGGCCGTAAGGAAACAGCGAATAAAGATATTTACTATTCCCCTTATCCGAACCAAGCTCCTCTTTGACCAGTTTAATGAGCGCTCGCATGGCCGGCGCGGTGCCGTGATCGTGGTAATATGTCCGTATCATATTGATGATTTCCCAGTGTCCTTCAGTAAGTGGCAAATCATTTTGTTGAGCAAGAACATTGGCTAATTCCTCATTCCAATCGGATAAATTGACCAAATATCCTTGAGAATCCGTTTCAATGCTTTTCCCATTGATTTCTAGTTCCATAGTGCGTACCTTTTATAATTGTTGACAAAAATACTCTGTTATTGACTCAGTAATGGGGGCCTTGTGTGAAAGATCAAGTGGATATAGTACAACGAATTAGGAAACGAAGTTCAGCGAAGCTAAATAAACGAATAACCGGGGTAGCGTTAAGGAACGATCCAAGAAGATACTAACGTTTTCAATACCTGAATCGCTTTAATTCATTTTCACCTAAATAAACGCGAGCAGTAAAAATGAGAATTGGGAATTATGAATTGGGGATGAAAAGAATAAGAAATAAATGAAGAATATGGAAATCATTTAAAACACACTGCGAGTTCCAGTGTGGTGCAGATGAGTCAAACGCTCATTTTGCAAAGTGCTGGATTGGTGATTGTTAGAGAGGCGCGAACGCTGATTTGACTGATTAAACGGATTAAATTTTAAGACAATAATAATAAGCTTATATGATTGATTAACTTAAGTTAATCTGTGTCAATCAGGATAATTTGTCGTCTAAAGCGTTTTATTATGCAGGATTACCCCAAACCTTGCGAACCGAAGCCTAGCACCTGTAAAGCATTTAGACGAGAAAATAAAACGATAACTGTACTGTTCAACAAGATTTCACGCAAAAGTGAAATGTTAAAAAGAAAATTTTAAAAAAATAGAACGCTTTAGACGGCTGATTTATCAGGATTGAAAGCTGATTAAATCTTCGATAATTTGAACCTCTTATTTCCCAGCACAAAATAAAATTTGAAGCTCTTATTTCCCAGTACAAAATAAAACGATAAGTACTGAACCACAAATAAACAGGTATTTAACCGCAAAGAGACGCTTCGCGGCGCAAATCTACAATTCGCGGTTTCGTTCCGACGCGATGCTTCGCGTCTCTAATTACAAATAAACATTGCTTCTATTAAAATACCTGAAAATTTATGCTTCAGTACTTAACGGATTGATTTTTAAATGGCATGTCATTTAGGTACACCTAAATCACTCACTCGTCAATCCAACGTTTGAGTGTGTTTTCTAATCTGACTAACTGCTGTGCAGTACAAATCTCAATTTCTAAGTCGTGAGCCCGTTGTCTATCCCACGATGACAGAGGGTGATAGCTCACTAACATGACTTTGGTACGAACACCACCCAGCATCCATTTAAGCGTGTCTAGTTTGTACAGCGCATCTGCACCCGGTGTGTCGAAATCTTGCGATCCGATGTCTGCCGACTTCTGTTTTGAAAACCGTTTGGTTTTGCATTCGATGAGATATAAATGGTTGTTGTGTAGAAAAGCAACATCCAATTCGTTTTTGACCGATTTTCCAGTGGTGTCACGGATGATTTCTATGCTGCGCCCGACATCTTGTATTTTCGGCATATCTCCTCGTAAACCATAGACTAGGCTATAAGTATAGTCTTCTAACCAGCCACCGTTGACAAAAAAACGGGCTGATTCATCCTGAAAATGTAAGGCGTTATCCTGAACCGTGAGCAAATCTTCATAGGCAAAACGCTGAATTAACGCATTCAATTCCGGCCAATGGCGTTGGCTTTCGGTCAAAAAAGGTGTTGTTAAATCCTTTTCGGCTTGTTGGGCTAACCAGTTGAGGGCGGCTAATGGTTTAGCCAGGGCTTCAACATGCTTAATCAATTCTTGGGTTAAGCTACGCAAGTTTTTAGGCACACCGCTACGTTCACCAAGGCTACCCACTTCAGCACCATGCGCCTGTAAAAAAGCGGGTAATTTGATCTTGTCAGCGACATTAAAAGAGGGAAGATGACGCTGATTTATCCAACTCACGTAATCGGTTTCAGGATGAACGTAAAAAATAGGCTTGTTAAATTCTTTAAAGATTTCATAAGCCGCAATACTCATAGGCCGGGTACCCCCGCTGGCATTGAGTACAATGTCTTGTGTTTCCCTTTCAATCATGAGTTCCAAAATACGGTCACGAATATGTTCAACATCTCTGGCATCTTGAATAGGCCAGCGAGAAACCTTGACACCGCTTGGTTTTAAAACCGCTTCTAAGCAACTGGCACTATATTCTTTATCAGGACTGTGTAGCAAAATGACTTGGGTGCAGTCACTTTACTACGACAAAGATCGTAATATTTCTGGTAAGTTAGAAAATTTGGCCAAATGATTTCTTTGATACTCTTGATGGAGGTGATAATTCCAATACTCATCAAGATCCTGACTT
>Ga0190315_1000007_pt1 | contig 117412 bp, 95 predicted proteins | sample 48701101_MG_FD_161673 | JGI IMG/M metagenome (GOLD analysis project Ga0190315, IMG submission 161673) | Hydrothermal vent sediment bacterial communities from Southern Trench, Guaymas Basin, Mexico - 4870-11-0-1_MG | ecosystem: Environmental > Aquatic > Marine > Hydrothermal vents > Sediment ...
AGCCACCATAATCACTTAACTTTTTTAAAGTATAGAAAATTTTATAGAACATTCTAATCTAAAAAGATCATATCTGTCCATAATTTCTCAATTTTTATGTCGTAGTAAAGTGACTGCACCCATTTGATTTTTAAGCCAACAGCTAAAGCAGTTGTCTAAAAGCTCAATTCAGGTGGTGGTGACTAACCCAATATATCCATTTCACATTTCACGCGTGAAATACAGTTTTGCTCGCAAAACTTTTGCGTGAAATAGCATTTTCGATGTTTTTAGCAAAAAGCAAAAGGAGCTTGTGTGGCGGTTGGCAGTATAGTTGACAAAAAGTAATTCAATTTTTAAACTCCTACTTACCAACAACAACACCTTTTTCGTAAGTGTTTTCGACTAAATGAATTGTAGGTTTTTTGCCGTTAAAAGTCATATTACCAGCCCATTCGACGGCAGTCTACTACTACGCGCCGTAAATGAATCCGATTATTCAGTTTTAATTGTTAATTGTTAATTGTTAATTATTAATTATTAATTAATTATGACTGTTTTATATATCCCGCACCATTTATAGATTTTAACTTGACAATGTCACATTACCCAATTCATGGCGCTCGGTGGGTTTAGCGAAGCTCCTACCCACCCTACAAATGATTTGAATGTGACATTGTCAAGTTAAGTACCCTTCCATATATTTTTCAAAAATAAAGTGAATAAAAACAATCAGTTTCGTAGCCAAAATACCGAAAAACTTATAGTTAGGTATTTATCAATCTTGGCCTTCGCAAAATAACATGCATTCCAATCAGGGCCGCAAAATAACATGCATTCCAATTGGGCCGCAAAATAAATTTTGCACTCCAATTGCAAAAGTTTTTGCCTGAAAAAGTGAGTTATTTTGGTTTGTATTCAAGCGCTTGCAGCAGCTGTTTCGATTTATCATCCTGATGTTTCACCAGTGGCCATAAGGCATTAGACAGTCCGCTAGAAATGCCCATATAGTACAGCCACATTCCCATTGCAAGGCCAAAGTGCAGAACATACACCCCACCAATGCAGATCACACCGGGTACAATCGTGCTGATAAAGTTGCTGTGCATCGTTTTTTCAAACTCATCTGCGAGTTGGAACACTTGTGAAAGATGGTTCAGGGTACCGTCCATCAGGATGATTTGGGCCGTATCGGTGGCAGCAGTCGAAGCCCCTTTAAGGGAAATGGACACTTGGGCCGATTTGAGTGCAATCGCATCGTTGATACCATCGCCGATAAAGCAAACAAATTGGCCTTGTTCGCGCAGTTGTTTAACCAATTCACCCTTGTTTTCGGGCAGAATTTCCGCCTCGTAGTGATCTATGCCCAAAATGTCAGCCATACGACGAGTGGGGAGTTCGTGATCGCCGGAAATAATGTAGAGTTTCATGCCGCGTTCTTTCAAATCGCGAATGATTTCAATAGCTTCTGGACGGATGTTGGGGTGCATTTCTAAAATACCGCCTAATTGCTGATTGATACCAATATAAATCAGCGAAAAACCTTCCAACTCCGCTTTAGCTTGGAGTTCTTGTGCGAATTGAGGTAATTCAATGCCTTCAACGGCCATGAAGGGGCCACTGCCGACCCGAATCTGTTGTCCGTCAAGCATGACTTTAATGCCATAGCCGACTTCATAGCTGGCTTCATCTAAGTCGGGCAACTCTAAGTTTTGGCTAATGGCTTTAGCCACAATAGCTTTGGCTATCGGATGTGGTTGACGATATTCGGCAGCGGCCGCATAGGTTAATAGGGTATTTTCATCCCAATCACCCAAAATATGAATCTGGCCTACTGTGGGTTGTTTCAAAGTCAGGGTGCCTGTTTTGTCAAAAACCACGGTGTCAACTTGGCGCAAGGATTCTAATACCCGGCCATCTTTGACCAGAATGCCGCGGCGGGAGAAAATTTGTAGGTAGCTCAGTACACTGAGCGGGCCTAATAAGATCATGTTAGAACCCAAGGCTGACCAGAGTATGGTCAGAGCGGCACTGGTTCCCATCAGTGGCCAGGTGACGGCACTGATGCCCAATATGAGGGGCAAAAAGCTATCCGCCGTTTTTTGTCCACGAGCAATCAACTCATCTTTATAGTTTTGAGTCTTGTTGAGCACTTGACCAATTTGGGCTGAAACCGTTTCTTCTCCCGCCGTTTCAACCCGGATGCGAATGCGCCCGTTTAGTAGCAACGTCGATGCAAACACCTTATCCCCGGTGGCTTTTTCCACAGGCTGACTTTCAGCCGTGAGGAGATGCTGGTCGATAGTCGCCAAACCGTCCTGAATCTGACCATCTACCGGGATGAGTTCTCCAGCGTTGACAATCACAATATCGCCCACCTTTAGCTGAGTAAAATCGACGTCGATTTCTATGCCGTTTTTTTCTATCCACACCCGTGGCGGATGATCGCAAAAAACATTGACCAGTTGTTTTGTTGAATTATCTTCGGTTTTCTCGATAATTTTAACAAAGAATCCGCTTATCAAACCCGCCATCGCAGCCAGTACTAAATAGCCGCTTAATATCATACCCAGCAGCAGAATTCCGCCGATTAGAAACATGCTGAGAAAATGTCCGGCTTTTAAATCACGCCAAACCAAGCGAAAAACATCGCGTGATAAATACAGCACGCCTATCGCACTCAGCAGAGTAAACAGTGGCGATACCCTTCCCAGTAAGGCCGTCGTGACCGCCCCTCCGGAAATCAAGAGATTGCTGTTGACATCCTGCTTTTCTTTTTGTCTCACTTCGTCTGAATCGGTGTTGGGATTTAACTGTTGTTGACGTTCATCACCGCTCAAGGCACTTTTTATATCTTTGAACAGTTGTTTGAGATTGAAGTTCTCTAATGGGTTAACGCTCTCATCCTGTTCTTGTTCTTGATTTGAATTAGATTTGTATTTATTAGATTTATTACGTTTTTTCCAGTAAGCCGCAGCACCGCTAAGTAAAGTCAGTTCAACTATCATAATAACTCCTTGTTTATATTGCATATTATAGCATTCCATATAAATAACACATACATTTACAATGCATTTTGTATCACAACATCAATTCTCTGTGTTCCTCTGTGTTCCTCTGTGATCTCTGTGTTGAAAAAAAAAGTATCAAAAACTTATTAGCTATAAATTTTTTTAATAATATATCAAAATACTAAATAATAGAATGATTTTCAAAATTAAAAGCCTTTATTCCACAAATCCTTTGTACTCTCAACTTCTCACATCATTCTTTTTCCCCTTCCTCTTTCCCCTTATTCTCACAAATGACAACAAATTAGCTATAATGCCCTCTTTAAGCGTTTTTTCAATAATCAGTCGAAACTGATAATTGATAATTAATAATTGATAATTGATAATTGATATTTCACAGGAGACCTCATTATGACTCATCGGGCTTTGCCACCCGAACAGGGATTATACGATCCACAGCAAGAACATGATGCTTGTGGTGTCGGTTTTATTGTTCATATTAAAGGCGAAAAACGTCATGAAATCATTAATCAAGGATTGGAAATACTGAGAAATCTGACTCACCGTGGTGCTGTAGGTGCCGATCCTCTCGCTGGGGATGGTGCAGGTATTATCATCCAAATCCCTGATGCTTTCTTACGTGAAGAAGTCAGCCAACCCTTACCAAAGTTAGGTGAATATGGTGTGGGTATGCTCTTTTTACCGCGTGATCCTCAAACTCGCGCTGAGTGTGAAAAGATTATGGCCGATGTGATTGCGGCCGAAGGGCAAACTGTGCTGTGTTGGCGCGATGTGCCAACCAATAACGCCGGTTTGAGCGAAGGCGTTAAAGCGATTGAGCCCGTTATTCGACAACTCTTTGTGGGTAAAGGTGATAACTGCACAGATCAGGATGCCTTTGAACGTAAACTCTTTGTGATTCGCAAGGTGATTGAGCATACTGTGCTTCGTCAATTGAATATTGATTACGCTGATTTTTATATTCCCTCGTTTTCATCACGCACTTTGCTTTATAAAGGCATGTTACTCGCCGCTCAAGTGGGTGATTATTATCCCGATTTACAAGATGAGCGCATGGTAACGGCACTGGCTTTAGTTCATCAACGTTTTTCGACGAATACTTTCCCAACTTGGGATTTAGCTCAACCTTTCCGCATGATTTGCCATAACGGTGAAATCAACACTTTGCGCGGTAATATTAATTGGATGGCAGCGCGTCGTCATGCTATGGCTTCCGAATACTTGGGAGAGGATTTAGATAAATTATGGCCTTTGATTGCTGAAGGGCAATCTGATTCTGCTTGTTTTGATAATGCGCTTGAATTGCTCGTCGCCGGCGGCTATTCCTTGGCCGAAGCGATGATGTTGTTGATTCCAGAAGCTTGGGCCGATAATCCATTAATGGATGAAAAACGGCGGGCCTTTTATGAATACCGTGCCGCTTTAATGGAACCGTGGGATGGCCCTGCGGCCGTGGCTTTCACCGATGGCCGCCAAATAGGGGCAACATTGGATAGAAACGGTTTACGCCCCGCGCGTTATTTAATCACCAATGATGATATGGTGGTGATGGCTTCGGAAATGGGGGTATTGGATATTCCCCAAGAAAAGATTATCAAAAAGTGGCGTTTGCAGCCGGGCAAGATGTTTTTGATTGATACCGAGCAAGGGCGCATTATTGATGATGCGGAATTAAAAGCGGAATTGGCAAATCGGGCTCCTTATCAACAGTGGTTAGATGAAACCCAAATTATCTTGGAACACTTGCCGCCCGAAATCACGTCGATGTTACCGACTCAGGAAACGCTCTTAGATCGACAACAGGCCTTTGGTTATACGCAAGAAGATTTGACATTCTTCTTAATACCGATGGTTGTCGGTGGGCAAGATCCAATTGGCTCAATGGGTGTCGATGCGTCGTTAGCCGTTTTATCGAATCGTCCTCGATTGTTGTATGATTATTTTAAGCAAAACTTTGCTCAAGTCACCAATCCGCCAATTGATCCTATTCGAGAAGAATTGGTGATGTCTTTAGTCTCGTTAATTGGGCCGCGCCCCAATTTGTTAGGCTTCACGGCAGATTTACATCAGCGTTTAGAAGTCCATCAACCGATTCTGACAAGCACTGATTTAGAAAAGATACGACGGATTGAAAACCGTACTGGTGGCGCATTTAAGACGAAAACCTTGAGTATCTGCTATCTAGCCGAACAAGGTGCTTCGGGTATGGCAGAGGCCGTGACGCGGTTATGCGATCAAGCTGAACAAGCGGTGTTGGCTGGCAACAATATTTTAATACTGTCTGATCGGGAAATGGATGCCGATCACATTGCGATACCGGCCCTTTTAGCCACTTCGGCTGTTCATCATCATTTGATCCATAAAGGGTTACGCACAGAATCGGGTTTAGTGTTAGAAACGGGTGAAGCGCGTGAAGTTCAACATTTTTGTTTGCTGGCCGGTTATGGAGCAGAAGCAATTAATCCGTATTTGGCTTTTGATACCTTGTCTACACTGGGTGAATCGATACCAGAAGACTTGACGACAGAAGAGGTGCATAAACGCTATATCAAAGCAGTGAATAAGGGCATCCTGAAAGTGATGTCAAAAATGGGGATTTCCACCTATCAATCTTATTGCGGAGCCCAGATTTTTGATGCCATTGGCTTGTCTGATGAATTGATTCAAGCTTATTTTGCCGGTACAAAATGTAAAACGGCAGGCGTGGGATTAACGGAAATTGCCGAAGAATCGGTGCGTCGGCATCGCTTAGCGTTTAGTAACGCGCCTTTGTATCGCAACGCTTTAGATGTCGGGGGCGAATATGCATACCGCGTGCGCGGTGAGGAACATGCTTGGACACCCCAAACCATTAGTACATTACAACAGGCTACCCGCCAGAATAATCGTGCTTTGTATGATCAATTTGCGAAAACCATCAATGAGCAAAACGAACGCTTCTTGACATTGCGTGGGCTGTTTGAATTGAAATTGGCCGAACAACCTATTCCGATATCTGAAGTGGAACCCGTTTCTGAGATTGTCAAACGTTTTGCGACAGGGGCTATGTCTTATGGTTCCATTTCTTATGAAGTACACACGTCGTTAGCGATTGCCATGAATCGCCTGGGCGGTAAATCTAACACCGGAGAAGGTGGGGAAGAACCTGAACGCTTTAAGCCCATGCCTAATGGTGATTCCAAACGTTCCGCGATCAAACAAGTGGCATCAGGCCGTTTTGGTGTGACGACGGAATATCTGGTTAATTCTAATGATATTCAAATCAAAATCGCGCAAGGCGCGAAACCGGGGGAAGGGGGCCAATTACCAGGGCATAAAGTGGACAAAACGATTGCCCGAGTCCGTCACTCAACGCCAGGTGTTGGGCTGATTTCACCACCACCCCATCATGACATTTATTCAATTGAAGACTTAGCGCAATTGATTCACGATTTAAAAAATGTCAATCCACAAGCGCGTATCAGCGTTAAATTGGTTTCTGAAGTCGGCGTGGGTACGGTAGCCGCCGGTGTTTCTAAAGCTCATGCTGATCATGTCACGATTTCCGGTTATGACGGTGGCACGGGTGCCAGTCCGATTACGTCTATAAAACATGCCGGTTCACCGTGGGAAATTGGTTTAGCGGAAACGCATCAAACTTTAGTCCTCAATAATTTACGTGGACGCATAGCCGTACAAACCGATGGCGGGTTACGCACAGGACGTGATGTCGTCATCGCCGCGATGCTGGGTGCAGATGAATTTGGTTTTGCCACCATCGCGCTGATAGTGATGGGTTGCTTGATGATGCGAAAATGCCATCTCAATACCTGTCCAGTAGGCATTGCCACCCAAGATCCAGAATTGCGGAAACGCTTTACCGGGCAACCAGAACATCTGGTTAATTATTTTATGTTTGTCGCTGAAGAAGTGCGCGAATGGATGGCAAAACTGGGCTTTCGCACAGTCAATGAAATGATTGGTCGTTCAGATAAGCTCGACATGCGTCAAGCGATTTCACACTGGAAGGCAAAAGGGCTTGATTTTTCAAAGATTTTATATAAACCGGAAGTCGGCCCAGAAGTGGCAACCTACAATTGTGAAAAACAAGATCATGGTTTAGACAAGGCCCTTGATCAAGCCTTGATCAAGCAAGCACAGCCGGCATTGGAAAACGGTACACCGGTGCAAATTAAAATGCCCATTTATAATAGCAATCGGACTTTTGGTGCGATGCTGTCAGGGGAAGTGGCAAAACGTTATGGACATGCAGGCTTGCCAAAAAACACGATTTCTATTCAAGTCACAGGCTGTGCAGGCCAGAGTTTTGGAGCCTTTGTCGCGCAGGGTGTCACCATTAAACTGATAGGGGAAGCGAATGACTACGTGGGCAAAGGTTTAAGCGGCGGCCGCCTCATCATTTATCCGCCTTCTGAATGCCCGATAGTCGCAGAAGAAAACATCGTTGTGGGTAATACCGTTCTCTATGGTGCCATTTCTGGAGAATGTTATTTCCGAGGCGTGGGGGGTGAACGCTTTGCCGTGCGAAATTCTGGCGCTATCGCCGTAATTGAAGGTGTCGGAGATCACTGTTGCGAATATATGACAGGTGGCGTTGTCGTGGTTCTGGGTTCGACGGGCCGTAATTTTGCAGCGGGCATGAGTGGTGGTATTGCTTATGTGCTAGATGAAGCCGGCGATTTTGAGCAGCGTTGCAACCTGTCAATGGTTGAATTAGAAGGGGTAGCTGAAGAAGATGTGGCTTTAGAGAAGGCCTATCATCAAGGCGGTGATTTAGAAACACATGGTTTAGTTAACGTGATGCACGACATGACGCGCCATGATGCCCTTCGCCTGAGAACCTTGATTGAGAAGCAGCTGCATTATACAAATAGCAATCGCGCCAAGCAGATTCTTGATAATTGGGAGGGCTATTTGCCAAAATTTGTCAAAGTGATGCCCGTTGATTATCGACGTGCGCTAATGCAAATGCAAGAGAGCCAAGCAGCGTCTCATAATCATTAAAGCCATAACAGGGCGAACACGTAGGGGCGAACCTACGTGTTCGCCCTTTTTAAAGGTTAGTCACCACCACCTGACTTGAGCTTTCAGACAACTGCTTTAGCTGTTGTCTGTTAGACTAAGTATACAACCAAAAAGGACATCAATATGTATAACGAGATACCCAAACCCGTGTTCAAAAAAATGAAGACGCACACCAAACCAACATCTGCTTAGGGTGTTCGTAATAATATGGCATGGCTTAAGGCTCATCACTAAGAATATCAAGGGCAATGGGTTGCTTTAAAATGAAGGCGCTTTTTTAGGTGCCAATGAAAGTTTTGTCGAACTACGTCGACTATTGAAAAATGCAGGACAGTTAAGTGTGGCTTTGTTTATTAATCTGAAAATGGAGATGTGATCATTATGCCTAACCTCTATCAAAAAAACACACTTTTTCTCAATGGAATACTGGAGGCACTTATTTGCATTTTCTTTATGAAGCCGGTTTGTATAAATTGAGGAAAAAATAACGCAAGAGACGCTTCGATGCCAGATTTCTATTTTTACCGAACATCTTTAGCATCTTTAGCGTCTTTTGCGTCTCTTGCGTCTTTAGCGTTATTTTCTTTTCAAAACCTCGTGCGTCGCTTCGAACCGAAATGGTAATAAACACCTACTCAGTCAACTTTATTTCAATCACCTCATCTTGCGAAGACACAATCAAACCCTCATTCAGCCTATAACCAAAGTAGATTTGCACCTCTCCAACGATATCAAGTGGATTATTCCAAATGGGTACGGAAACAACGGGTGCCAAGGCCGTTCGAGACTGGAAGGCCACTAATGATGATAGCGCACCATCCCAAGGCAAAGGCCTACGCTTGTTGTCTAACATGTAGAAGCTTGGCAATGTTGCGCCCGGTGGTGTGTGGGCAGCGACGACTAAAATATCGGCCCGAAGCCATAAGTGTCTCACATCGGTTAGCACATTACCCACAATCGAAACGTTTTTATACGGGTTTCTTTTGAGCGTGAGTTTGTTCTGATAAGGTTTTTTACGACTACCCTCATTTTCCATTCTTGCGCCACCTTGTAATCTGGCCCAAGTTGAAACACGGTTGCCTTGTTTGTCAATGGCTAAAAGGCCTTTAAGTTTGGGTAGCACGGTGATGCTGTGAGTTTCCATATAGGCGGTGTGAACTTCAAAAGTGACGCTATCCTCTAGCGTAACGCCTTCTTCAAATCTCACCTTCTTGCCGATAACCAGATTGCTGAGATGGCTGTTCGCACTTATGGTAACGGCCTCTATTTTGGTGTACGTGTTTTGGAAACGAGTACCGTTAATACGGCCTGTCAATGTGACTTTTTGCACGAGAGGAGTGCGGAACTCAACATTGGTGAATATGACACCCTCGCCATAAGTCACGTTTTCCGTAATAATCACATTGGAAACGACACTCTTGGTTTTGATATGCACTCTTTTCAAAATAGCCGGTTTTTCGCTTGAGCCAATAATGCTTCCGCCGAGACGATCACGGTTTGTATGAGAACTCACCTTGAAGCTACCCGATATCTCAGTATTCGGGGCTAAACGGACATCTTCAACGACACCCCCGACAAGACTTGCGAGTTTGATTTCACCGCCAAGCATACCGACAACTTCACCTTCCGCATTTTTGCCGGAAAGAGAGGCCCCAACAAACTCAACATCTTCTATTAGGCCTTCATTCTGGGTATAACCGGATACGAAGCCCCCTTTCAAACTACCTTTGGGGGTAATCGTCGTGTTGGAAACCATACCCTGACTTGTCAGTGCGTGATCTAAAATCCCATTCGATAGACTATCCTCTTTTCCGATTGCTTGGTAGCGAATTGTTTGTGTATGAGCATGACACACGCCAATTAACTTGTCAGAGCTATTACACTGATTAACCGGGGCACTGCTAACAACGGTATGCGTGGGTAACGCAAATTCATCCTGCGTTGTGGGTATTTCTGGTTCAAAACTTGGTTCTGCCCCTTCTGGAATGAGGCCATCATGCTCTACAATAAGCACTGTGACATTTTGTGTTGGCAGTGTATTGTAATTCGGATCATCGCTAGTGACTTGAGACACGATGGTATTGATCTGTGGCGCTTCACCTTTGATTTCATCAACTGCGCTAACGATGACAATTTGCGGAACTTGCCAGTTGTTTTGGTCAAATACCAATTGCGAGGGTGAAACACGGGTATGTGTACTGGGTATCAGAGACACAGTAACAAAAGCAGTTGGTTCAGTCATCAAATTGACGCTGTATTGTGCATTTTGAGCCTCTTTACCCACTGTGACGTCATACTGAGAAATCTGGATGCCCGCTCTGTCATTATCAGTGATATTGACCGTTAAATTCTCTAAACGGATACCGTGATATTCCGGATCATCGCTAGTCGTTTGGAAACGAATGTCGGCTTGATGTTCACCCTCAGTAATCTCATCATCTATTGCTGTCACTTTGACCGTTTGTGAAGCACTATTGCTGTCAAAAGTGAGTGTTGTCGGTGAGACATTAATACCCACACCGCTGGTTAATGTGACAAACACAGGATGAATTGGCGGAATAGTCAAAGCGATTTCAAATTCATCAGATGCGGCACCTTCGGTTAGATGAATCGCAGAATTGAGCAACATCAGATTCGCAACGTCGTTATCAACCACATGCACAGTCACATCATCTACATTCAGACTCTCATAAGCCGAATCAGCACTGGTGATGGTATGCACAATGGCGGCATGGGTATGTTTACCTTCACTAACAGCATCGTCATTCACAGATAGCCTAACATCTTGCGGTATATTCCAGTTTAGAGGCGTAAACCTTAGGCTATCTGGTTTGATAAAAGTGTGGTCAGCTTCACTAACCTGATGGTTATGATCGGCTTGATTCAGTTTGATGAGGACTTCACTGGTCGGTTGTGTGGTCAAGACAATACTGTAATGGCCGTCTTGAGTCCCTTCCACTATTTCTACATCTCGGCTGGAAAGATGGATGCCAGCACTGTCATCATCGGTTACATTAACAATGACGTTGTCTACCAAGATTTTGTGGTAATCACTATCATTGCTAGTGACAGTGTGGTAGATAGTGTGTGTATGGGCACCGTCGGCTATGTCATCATTGCGATCTAGGACTTTTAGCGTTTGCGGTTGTTGCCAATTTTCACGGTCAAAAGTGATGGCTTGCTGGTCGTAAATTAACTCTCCATCGCTTTCAAAGTGAATTGATACCGGATCGCTTGGTTCGGTGTTAAGCCATAAGCTGTAAGAGGCCGCTAAACTGCCTTCGGTAACGTTGAGAGTTGAGCTTGAAAGTTGGATGCCTGGCATGACATTCGGCTGTGGAGGAGCCAATGGCGTGCCATCTGCTGGTTTTGGTTCAGGCCGCTTTTTAAATACAGCAATGCACGTCCCACCAAAAGAGGTGGTATATTCGCCCTTTTCACAGTTTTGGCCGCGCCACTCTACAAATTCAGAACCTTGATCAGCGGTAGGCTCGAATCGATACCAGCCTATTGCCAGTTCGGTTGGACAGGTTTCACTGGAATGACAGGAAAACTCGCCACTACTCAGCTTGGAGGCGGTTACTGAACCACTGCCATCACCCGCAAATTCAACGATTGGCCCACCAGTTGGGGTTGTTGTTATTGTAGAACTACTGGAAGAACTGGAAGACGAAGTGCTTGGTGCTGCCGATGGCGCTGGCTTTGGAGCCGGTGGCGGACTATCATTATCAGTGATACTCACGGATAACTCGGTTGCGGCCGTGCCATCAACCACAAAAGCGGCACCGTCATAATAAGGATCATCAGTACTAGAAGCACTGAGACTAATCGTGCTGCTATGGCCGTTTTCTACCGTGCTGTCATCATTAGCTGTGACAGTTACGGTTTGCGCTATATTCCAATTGTTTTCATCAAAAACAAGCGACGTTTTATCAAGGGTAGTTTGACTATCAACGTTTAAATTGATAGTAACAGTAATAAATTCTTGTGCTAGAGCCGGTTGGATTAGAAAATCTAGCCAATGGTTAGCAGCATCCATAGTTTGAGGTTGCGTATTTAGCACCACCTCAAAACTATCAGTGGCCCCGCCTTCTGCTACGCTTGTGCTACCTGAAGATTGGGTAATAATGACACCAGGCTCGTTATCAGTAATATTAGCCGTCACACTGGTAATACTCAGGCTTGTTGGATAATCACTATCGGCTGATGCCGTTATCGCGTGACTAATTGTGCCGGTGTGATTGCCTTCAAATGTCGCATCATCATCTGCCGTTACGGTTACGGTTTGAGCAGCGACATCAGTAAAGTTAAGCGTTTTAGCAACGCCTACACCAGCCCCAACATTCGTTTGAGCATCTGGGGTTAGGGTTATTTCAACCGTACCCGTGGGTACTGTCATGAGGCCGATCGTGTAGGTATCATTTCCACCGCCTTCACTGACATCAGTGCTATCACTAGATTCTGTAATCATGACACCTAATGAAGCGACAGTATGCGTTTCTGCGGATGAGGTACTCGTACTGAAATTCGTATCACCAGCATAAGTCGCTGTTAAGCTTTTTGAACCGGTGCTACTAAAGGTAATATCACAGCTAGATGCCGGAAGGGTTGCAGTGCAACTCTCTGCGCCATCAGTCACAGTCACCTGGCCAGTCGGATCACTTCCTGATGCTGGCGTTACGGTGAAATTCACCGTTACGGCCTTGCCCGTCGCTGAAGGTTCAGGATTATCGCTAGTAATCGCAGTCGTTGTGCTGGCTTGGGTAATGGTTAAAGTCCCATCAGCACAAGAGGTAATGTTGTAGTTATCATCAGTACCTCCAGTACAAGTGATAGTTTGTGCGGATCCGACTGCGCTATTAACATCCCCACTAAAGCTTTCAGTGGGTTCCGTATCTATTCCAGTCGCACCATCAGAATAGGTAAAGGTTGCGCTTGGATTTGAAGCACCATAAGTACGAGTTTTATCTACAGCCGTGGCAGTGATATCCTTTTTGGCAATGGTAAAAGTCTGTGGAACATCGGTTGCAGCGGCATAAGTGGCATCGCCGGCTTGTGAAGCGCTAATAGTACAGTCACCTACGGAGACCATAGTTATATTTCCACTAATTGAAACATTACAAACAGAAGTTGTGCTAGAGCTATAACTGACACTTAACCCACTACTTGCGGTTGCAGAGAGAGTGAATGTATCGCCAAAGGTTTTATTCCCCGGATTAGTGAATGTTATTGTTTGAACCTGATTCCCAACAACAAGCCCACCACCATCGGTAATCGTCCAATTGTCAGTATTTGTCATATTTGTACGAGCGGTTTCTGCATCTGAACCTGCTGTATATTTACTGTTACCAGCATGAAAGGAAACATTTGGCTGAAGTGCTAATTTGTTCCACTCTACAAGCAGTGCATCGTAGTTTGCGGTTGAGAACGTTGCACTATAAAACATACTAGACATATCTGTAACTTTGCTCACATTCCAACTACTTATGTCTTGGTTAAAAGCAATTGCACTGCTCAACATTTTAGACATATTAGTCACATTACTCACATTCCAACCACTGATGTCTTGGTTAAAAGCAATTGCGCTTGCAAACATATTAGACATATTAGTTACATTACTCACATCCCAACCACTAATGTCTTGGTTAAAAACCCTTGCTAGTACAAACATATAAGACATATTAGTCACATTACTCACTTCCCAACGACTGAGGTCTTGGTTAAAAACCCTTGCTTGTGCAAACATAGAAGACATATTAGTCACATTACTCACATCCCAACCACTGATATCTTGGTTAAAAGCAGTTGCACGAGAAAACATATTAGACATCTGAGTCACATTACTCACATCCCAACCAACCACTGAGGTCTTGGTTAAAAGCACTCGTTCCTGAAAACATAGAAGGCATCTGAGTCACATTACTCACATCCCAACCACTGAGGTCTTGGTTAAAAGCACTTGCTCCTGAAAACATGGCATACATAGTGGTAACTTTGCTAACATTCCAAGCACTGAGGTCTTGGTTAAAAGCCTTTGCAGCGTTAAACAGATAATACATGTTAGTGACATTACTAACATTCCAAGCACTGATATCTTGGTTAAAAGCAGTTGCCTCATTAAACATACGCATCATATTTGTGACGTTACTCACATCCCAACGACTAATGTCTTGGTTAAAAGCAGTTGCATAGAAAAACATACGAGACATATCAGTAACGCTGCTCAGTTCGGGTGAATCTGTCGCACTGATTTGTAGATTACTCGCTCCGTAGAAAGCAGCAGCCATACTTTTCCAAGCAATATTTCCCCACTGCATAACATCCAAAATTTTCTCTTTCCCCGCTCCAGAATTAATATATATAGCAGGGAAAGTACCGCGAATTTTGATAATGTGTTCACCAGCCGTAGCATAAGCACATGTACCGGCATTGGTAACCCCAGTCTGTTCAAAAGTGCTATCGTTGTCACAATCGATGTCATAGCTATAAGTGTAAGAAGAATACACTGGAATGGTAATAGTCTCATCTGCCGCCGTTGTTTGCCACTTAGTGATAAAGCTAGTGTCATCCAGTGCCATCGCATTCTGCACAGAACCCAAAAACAACATCAGCAATAGGAGATAATGTGGGCTCAATTTTCGAGGCACATTGCTCTTAAAGTCGGCTAATTGAGCCTCTCGCCATAATCGCACGGCATCAGACACCACTAAACAGGTGGAACGGAAATAAAGCCCGCTCAAACCCTTAACCGAACTACCCATAAGAAAGCGTTTAACGTTGTGTGCCTGCCTACTTAAGGCATGTAATACACGAGACACCAGCGTGATTGGCAAACACAAGCCGTACCAAATCACGGGCAAAAAACCACGGAAATGATGGGGAGAGGATTCATTCCCCCACCCTTTTTTCAAGCAGTGAATGAGAAAAGTGAACAAGTTCATGATTAAATACTCCATAACGACTCTAACTGAAAAAAGACAATACTTAATGACGTGATTAAGCGCGATAAATTGAACATACAAAACTTCGGTAAAATGTCCAATACGCCATATATACAGGCGATTTTCGTTCCAACTCAACCTATATCCAGATAAATTCTTTTGAAAAACGTGATAGAACGCTGATTGTCATGATTGTCATGATTTACACTGATTAATATTTTTGTGTACGTCATGATAATCAGCACAATCAACGATTTTAATCAGCGTAAACCAGCGTAAATCAGTCCAATCAGCGTTCTATCAAATCATAAGTCGTTATTCAACAATAAACATGATCTGTTGTTCACCTGTGGGATAAATCAGCACCACATCTGCTATTTCATCGCCATTCGCATCTGGAATAGATTCAACTTGTAGCGTGTCTGTCGGGGAATCGTTTTGAGTCACGACATAATCCACAACGCCATGATAAGTCTTGCCTTCCAGTGTGAATCTCACTAGCCCGAATGGCTCTGTGATAACCTCGTCATCAGATGAATACAACTCTTCTGGGTGTGCGACAGCCGAATAAAGATGCTGTTTACGGCGCGTTCCCTCATGTTCAAACACCTGAGAGGCTGTAAAATAGCCATTCACAATAGGTGATTGATCAATCAATAAGCCTTTGTCACTGTCTGACTTGATTTCAAAAGCTAACCAATCTGGGCGTACACTGTACCAAATACCCTCTTCAACAGGAATGGATAAATTGCCATTGTCTTGTACCGTAAACTCCGCTAAACCCAATTCAGATAAAGCCGATTCTAACGCGCCCTGTGCTTGCACTGCCGGTTGGGTGAAGACATCGCAGCCTGAATCTGTGATAAAACTCAGACTGTGAGGATCACGCCGCAGCACTAAGCCGGCCTCTTCTGTTGTTTCTGTGACTGAAACGGGCATAATGGCATAGCGTATGACATCAATCGTCAACTCAAGATAGCCCAATTCCTTATCTTGTGTCAGTTCCCAACCATTGTTTTTGAACAACGGTAATCCGTTGAGAGCAGACAATAACTTCTCTGGTAACTGATGGCCTTCTATTTCACAGGGTTCAGATTCAGTAGCTTCTTCAACCGGAACGTTAATATCGCCAGTGGAAGTGACACCTTCACCGAAAATAACGCCTTCTCCCAGTTTGACCCCTTTTCCAAGAATGACATGGCTCAGTTGAGTGCCGGATCGGATTGTCAAATCTGTTAAGGTAGCCGGGCCTTCTGGATCGCCGCTGATTTCACCTGCGACTATACCACCGATAATCTGGGCATCTTTCGCTAAACGGACATCTTTGATAACGCCACCCACTTGACTGGTGTTCTTAATTTTGCCCGACAAAATACCACCCGTTAATTTAGCACCAACAAACTCAATGTTAACAAGAGTGCCATCATTGGTGACATAACCGCTCAGCTTACCACCCGTCAATACGGTTTCGGCTTCAATCAAGACTTGGGAAACCAGTCCTTGATTCTTGATCTGGCCAGTCAGTGTGCCACCAGAAATGTTGCCTTCTGGCCCGATGGTGATATCTTTCAAGACGCGCCCACTGTTGCGACACAGACGGTTAATCACGCCACCTGGCGTTGTACAAGGCCCAGCGGCAATCACCGCATCATCAACAACAACTCTACCAATACTATTAACCTTTGTCGCTGTCACATTGATTTCTACCTCTGCGATAGCACTCACGTTCGGTTCAGTCTGTGAAGTCGCTGTGATGGTGATCACATTCGTTGTGCCGGCACTCGACATCACGCCCGCATTTAACAACAACTCGACACTCTCTAAGGCCTTGATTTTCTGAGAGGCCGGTAACGTCGTCAAGGGCCAACCCATTGAATCGGTGACGCTGAGCGTATAAGTATCGTCTTCCACGCCCGTGTTGGCCAGTTTAAATCTCAAGGGCAATACTGAACCTGATGGCTTAGACACCTTCTTCAATTTGCTTGTCAAAGCAACACTATGCGAAGCTTTGCTCGGCTTCACCACGACATTGTTCGCCTTGAACAGCGTTTCCAATGTCATACCCGGATCCAGCAAGATATTGTCCATATCAGCATAAATCACCACTTCACCATTCGTTTCCAATACTGCGGCAGTGTTGCCTCTGAGATCAATTATTCCGCCTTCGCCTACGGCTAAAGTCACTTCACCCGTTGCGCTTAGGACTTGATCACCCTCTAAACTACGAAAGTCAATCTTGCCGGCGGTAGAGAGTGTCACATCGCCTCCTTCTACGTTCAGGCTCACACCTGGCATCTTGACAAGGCCTTCATCAACAGTCGCAACGCCGTTGCCTTCAATGACAGAGACTTGTACTTGAGCCACTTCCCGCGCTTCTGGATCGTTCTGCGAACTGGCGATCACCATTAGGGTATTTGTCGCACCTAGCGTGGCTGGCAGTGTCACATTGAGTTCTAATGTCGTTGTAGCCAGTCCTGCCAGTTCCAAGGTAGACGGTAAACCGCTCAATGACCAACCTGCTGTGTCCATAACGCTGAGCCGGAAACTATCTTTCTCTGGGCCACCATTAGACACGGTAACTGCAATAGGCATTATAGACTGAGGTTCAGCAGACAGTTGACTGGGCATGCTCACAGAAACCTCACGCAATATCTTGCTTGGGCCAACTACGATCTCACTGGCTTTCGCTATATCAGCTAGTTTCATGCCCTCATCTAACACGATATTATCAGCAAAAACATTGAGTTGCCCATCAGATTTCAGGATAGTGCCCGTATTACCGGTTAGATTAACCACACCCCCTTCACCAATTGCGATAGTCATATCGCCCTTGGCCGTTATGGCTGAATCACTGAGGTTGTTCAAGTTGATTATCCAACCGTCACCACCGAATATCTTGACATCACCCCCTTCAATCTTGGTATTCGCACCCGACACCGTTAGCACGGCGGGATCACTATTAAAGCGACCAAATTGACCATTTATACCAAGCGGTAGACAGTTTTCGCCACCTTTGCCAGTCGCAAACACGCCATCTAGCAGATCAACACGATTGCTCGCATTCAAGTTCGCATTACCCCCGTTTCCGCCAATTTGAGGTTCAGTTGCATCAGGATTGCAGTTGCCACCATCGCCGCCATGAATACCTTCACCATCACTGACAAGATAATCACTGCCCCAGAGAGAGACATTACCCCCCCGGCCGCCTTGGCCAAATTCCGTTCCAGTCAGACTACCGCCTTTACCGGCACGGATCGTTCCAATATTGTCGGTATTCGTGATAGCGGCACCATAGATGCCAATCCTGCCACCGAAAGCAGCAAATTGTTTAGCATTACCGCCATCACCCGAATAAATGCTGCCTTCATTGCGGAATTGAGCCTGATCACCCATATTGAAGTAAATACTTGCACCCTCTTTAGCACAACTGCCCTGTCCACTGATATCCCAGACATAACCATGCCTCAAGGTACATGAGGTTGTGTTGTCAGCTTCATCAGCACCCGCTTTAGCTTCGATGGTACCTTTATTTTCAACATAATCAGTCACATGCACCCATAAATCGGGAGAGTAAAAAGAGTGACTGGACTCAGGGGGTTCCCAACTCGTCAGTGTCCCATTTTCTTCAATGCACAATGCTCTGACACGAATCTCAGCAGGAATACCCATTATGGTGTCACCCGCATTAATCCGCACAACATCGTTTGCTAAGGGCCTATTGGGAGCAGCCGTCTCAGCAATATCAGGCGTATCTGTTTCTTCGGTAGCTGTCTCACCCTCATCAGGCGTTTCGGAAGTAGCTGTCTCACCCTCATCAGGCGTATTCGTTTTGGCCGTCTCACTATTAGGATTTTTCAGCCGTGTCCAAACCTCAGAATCACCCGTATATTGCCACCAGCTATCATTCTCTGCTTCCGTAGCCCATGGGCCACTACCTGACGATTCAATGGTGATATTCTCATCAGAACAATCTTTCAAGTCTTCCGGTTCTTCAGCTTCCCCACTTAAAGACAAGGTTGGCGTATCAGGCGCATTGGAAGCAATCATCAGGTTGGCCTGCTTCTTACCGATACCGCGTGTTCTTGGGAAGAAATCCGTGTCTATCTGGCATTCTTCTGATGGCAGTAAGGCTTTATGGGTACATCTCCAACGGTCTGCCCAAAAATCACGGCTATCCTGCCCAATGACCTCAATTGAGTCCATCAGCAGGTTGACATTACCCGTATTGGTAACCGTAAACTGATGTAAACTCACCCCGTCAAAGTGATGAGAACTTGGAGACACCTCAAGATTTGGCTCACCCGAAATCACCGCTTCGGCTTTTATCGGTATCGTCTTCTCCGTGGTATCGTTGAATGTCACAGTCAGTTCAGCACTCTTGGTACCTTCTACGAGAGGCGTAAAAACAGGCTTAAACCAACAAGACGAGTAGGACCATTCTTCCCATGAATTGTGATAGCAGTCCATATCCTTCATTTTAAATTCATCACTGTCGTCACCCGTAAAACTAATCGTATCAATTTTAAGCGCATCGCAACCTTTTGTCCGACTGTAAACACCCAGGTACCTCCAGGTGCTGGAATGGCCAACCAATTCAGTACCCAAATCAGGGGCTCGTGGCGAACTATGAAAAGACAGCTCATAATCCCCTTCGCACTGCGCCATAGCCGTACCCGTTAATGAAGCCACCAAAGTAGGTGTTTCTGGATCATTGGAAGGGATAGAAAGCGTTTCCGATTTCTCCGAAGCCGACGGTTGTGGCTTAAAGCGAATAGTCAGATCACACTGTCCAGAAACGCTCACCGTCTTATTGGAACAGTAATCACCGAAGTATTCAAAGTCTTTGCCAGAAAGCGTGATTAGCCCTAATTCTAGGGGTGCCTCACCCGTATTTTTGATAGTCAGGTTTTGATACTGCGAAGCACTGCCCAGCTGAACTTCGCCAAATGCCAAAGAAAGCGATTCGACTTCGATATTCGGCGTAGGGGGCAGAAAACCCTGACCCTTTAACGAGATTTCCAGTTTCGGCCTATCCGGATCATCAGAAACAATGGAGAGCCTAGCCGCTTTATCCCCTTCAGATTGTGGTTGAAACTCAGTTTTCACAGAGCAGAATTGGGCAGGACTGACGCTGTTATTAGCACAACGGCTCTTAACTAAAGTAAACTCGTCAGCAGCCTCACCTTCAAGTTTGACTTCACCGATGTTTAAATCACCTTCGCCAGAATTAAAGAGACGAATGGTTTGTTTATCCGAAAGGCCTATCTCAATCTCTCCAAAATCGTGAGACATGATAGCGGCCTCAATCTTAGGCGGTTCACCAATAGTAGCAGACGTTGGCACCTCAACACCCACCCCGATTAAGGGCAATTCCAATGCGCTTGATTGACCCGACTCATCCGTATAAGGGATGCTCAGTTTGAGCGTCTGAGTCCCCACCGCTTTGGGTTCAAAGGCCACGGCAAATTGGCAGACAGAGTCAGAAGCGGATACCCCTAATTCTGAATTAGAGCAAGCATCCTGAGTCAGCTTGAACTCAGTCATCGTCGCATTATCAAATACCTGTCCGATTTGTACCGAACTATCACCTTCATTGCTCAGCGTCACTGTTTTCTCCGGTGCAGAAGTGTTCAGTGTGATAGAACCAAAATCGTGGGCATTGGGCTCAATCGTCACGAGTACGCTGCCAGTCGTAGGTGGAAGAGTCGGATCAGCGTCTGGCACCGGTGAGGGGCTTGTCACAACGGGTTCCGGTTTAAATGTCGCGGCACATTCTGTATTTTTCAGCAATTCAACTTGACCATTCGGACAGTTTTCCGACCAAGCCTCAAACAGATAACCCGCATTGGCTTTGGGTATCAGCTTAATCGTTTTACCCCCTTCAAACTCAAAGCGACAGGTTTGGCTGTCATTGCCACACTCAATGCCCTTTGGTGAGCTGGTCACGATTCCATTTTCAGGATAATCAACACTCAAAGTGCGAGGCTTTAATTTGAAATAGACAGTACAAGCCCGATCCTCAATGAGGAAGAGTCCTGACGATTCATTACACTCTGTGCTGCCACTCCAAAGCGTAAACTCAGAATCCTCATTAGCTGTCGCTGTCAGTCTGACACGAGAACCCGTCGCAAAAGTCGCTTCGCATTCTTGATCTTCCGTTTGACAGTCAATACCGCTTGGACTGCTCATGATAGTGCCAGAACCTAAGCCACCAAATTTGATCGTGACTGTCATTGTAGAACTTAATGGCTTTGAGCTAGAATCATCAGTACTTGGCGTTGTTGTGGGACAGGCTTGTGTTGTCGCACTGACCGTCACAGCGGCGGACTCCCCATCGGCCGTTATGGCTTTGACAGAATAAGTGTAAGTCGTGCCACAAGATAAACCCGTATCACTATAGCTGGTGGCATCAGCGGCAAGGGTTGTGACTAAACTGCCCACTCGTTCTACTTTAAAGCCGGTTTCATCGTCGCTATTATCAGTCCACGAGAGATTGATTTCTGTTTGTGAAACAACGGTGGCATTGAAATCCGTTGGTGACGACGTTGACGGCGTTGACGGCGTTGATGAAATTGAAGGAGTACAAGTCCCATCTTGCGAAGTTTTCCAATCTATTTGGGAATTCCAAAGAACCTTTGCGTCAATGAAGTCAATCAAACTTTGCTCAGAAGGCATTGTTAACAAGTTACAAGCTATATCTATAGCATATAGATTCAGATTCTCCAACTCCGATGGGATAGCCCCAGTCAGTTGATTACTTTGTAAATAAAGCCCCCCGAAATAAGCTAAATTCCCAATTTCAGGAGGAATAGAACCACTGAGTTGATTAGCCGATAAATCAAGGGACTCTAAACTCGCTAAATTCCCAATTTCAGGAGGAATAGAACCACTGAGTTGATTAGCCGATAAATCAAGGGACTCTAAACTCGCTAAATTCCCAATTTCAGGAGGAATAGAACCACTGAGTTGATTAGCCGATAAATCAATCCACGTTAAACTCGCTAAATTCCCAATTTCGGCTGGAATAGAACCACTGAGTTGATTAGCCGATAAATCAATCCACGTTAAACTCGCTAAATTCCACATTTCTGCTGGAATTGAAGTGAGTTGATTCTGTGATAAAGCAAGGGACGTTAAACTCGCTAAATTCCCAATTTCTGGCGGAATTGAACTGAGTTGATTACCAACCAAAAAAAGCGACGTTAAACTCGCTAAATTCCCAATTTCGGCAGGAAGTGAAGTGAGTTGATTACTACCTAAATAAAGGCTCTTTAAACTCGCTAAATTCCCAATTTCGGCAGGAAGTGAAGTGAGTTGATTACTACCTAAATAAAGGCTCTTTAAACTCGCTAAATTCCCAATTTCTGGCGGAATTGAAGTGAGTTGACCAAGAGGCTTATTGCTTTTCCAGCTAAAAGTTCCCCCCAAATCAAGACTGGTTAAATTAACTAAATTCCCAATTTCAGCCGGAATTGAAGTGAGTTGATTACCAGATAAATAAAGAGAGTCTAAACTCGCTAAATTTCCAATCTCTGCCGGGATTGAACCGGTTAGTTGACTATTCCTTAAATTGAGACTGGTCAATTTCGTTAAATTTCCAATTTCTGCTGGAATTGAACCCGTTAGTTGACCAAGAGACGAATCGCCATTACCGTTGCCAGGACTACTAAAATCAAGAGTGGTTAAATTAACTAAATTCCCAATTTCGGGCGGAATTGAACCACTCATGCCCATTACATTTAACTTAAGTGTCTGTAAACTAGTTAAATCTCCAATTTCTGACGGAATTGAACCCGTTATTCCATAACCTAACTTAAGTGTCTGTAAACGGGTTAACTTCCCAATTTCGGGTGGAATTGGACCACTCATTCCATTAATCCGGTCAGAATCAATTGAAGAAACATGTCCATTCTCACAACTAACACCCATCCATCTTGCTTGCCAATGACAAGGGGTATTGGTTACATTCCAATTAGAATTGTACCAATTCTCGCCATCAGTACTCTTATACAAGGCCACCAAAGCCTCACATTCCGCCTCTGGAATTTCTGTGACTATCGCACAACTGAAAGTATATACCGTCACTTGGGCTTGTACCGCTGTGCTGGATAAGGCATCATCATTATCTTTGGCTTTGACCGTAAACGCATCTAGTGTACCGGTAGCACCCGCATCAGGTGTCCAATATGCTTTCCTACCCGAGCTACTTGAGGAAAAATCAAATGATTCAATTGTGTCATTTGTACCAGGCGCATAGGGAGTCGCTCCCCAAGAACCATAGCCAATTTTCAAAGTCCCAGTAGTCACCTCTTGAACAATAAAACGATCAATCCAACGATCATCAGTTTCATCACCTTGATTTGCAAGTTCGGCAAAGGTGATTTCTACTTCGCCATCTTTATTGATGGTGTCAATTGGGCCACTAAAATGGGTTAAAGTCGGTATATCATTCACTTGATTTACCGTAACTCTGGTTTCTACCGCTCTGGATAAGGCATCACCGTCATCTTTGGCTTTGATCGTAAACGCATTTAGCGTACCATTCGCATTCGCTACTGGTGTCCAATACGCATTGTGACTGCTATCAATTGTCTCATTTGTACCAGACGCATATGTAGTGGCTGTATCGGAACTGGTGCCAATTTTCAATGTCCCAGTACTCACCGCTTGAACAATAAAACTGACAACCGTACCATCACTATCAGCTGCATTAGCTTGGGTTACAAATTCTGCAAAGGTGAGTTCGACTTCGGTGTCTTCATCGGTAGTATCAATATTAAATATATATTGATAGCTTAATAATAAAGTCGGGGCATCATTTATCCTTACTTGGGCTTGTATCGCAGTGCAGGATAAAACATCACTATCATCTTTGGCTTTGACCGTAAACGCCTTTGGCGTACCGTTTGCATTCGTATAGGGTGTCCAATACGCATTGTGACTGCTATCAATTGTCTCATTTGTACCAGACGCATACGCCGTGGCTGTACCTGAACTGCTGCCAATTTTCAAGGTACCGATACTCGCCTGAACGATAAAACTGACGACCGTACCGTCGGTATCGGCTTCATCACCTTGGGCTGCCAGTTCGGCAAAGGTGAGTTCGACTTCGGTGCCTTTATTGGTGGTGTCAATTGTGTCACTAAAATGGGTTAAAGTTGGGGAATTGACGTCAAAATCAACTTTATGGATGCGAAGATTAGAAGAGTCAGCAATATACAGATTGCCACTGCTATCGACGGCAACGTCGCGAGGCTGGCCAATATCTGTACTAGTAGGCACCCCGCATCCATCATCAACCCCCCCCACCAGCCACCGTACTAATGACACCGTTTGTGTCCACTTTACGGATGCGTCCGTTATTCGTGTCAGCAATATACAGATTGCCACTGCTATCGACGGCAACGGCAGAAGGATTATAAAGTTGTGCATCGGTTGCTGCCCCACCATCGCCACTATAACCATAAGTTCCGTCACCCGCTACCGTACTGATGACACCGTTCGTGTCCACTTTACGGATGCTGTTGTTTCGCGTGTCAACAATATACAGATTGCCACTGCTATCAACGGCAACGCCAGAAGGATTGTCAAGTTGTGCCTCGGCCGCCGCACCAAAGTCGCCACTATAACCAGTTGTCCCGTCACCCGCTACCGTACTAATGACACCGTTTGTGTCCACTTTACGGATGCGGTGCTTACCCTTGTCAGCAATATACAGATTGCCACTGCTATCGACGGCAACGCCAGAAGGATAGGAAAGTCGTGCACTGGTAGCCGCCCCGCCGTCACCATCAAACCCCCCACCTGCTACCGTAGTAATGACACCGTTTGTGTCCACTTGACGGATGCGGTTGTTTCCACTGTCAGCAATATACAGATTGCCACTGCTATCGACGGCAACGCCAGAAGGAGAGGAAAGTTGTGCCTCAGTCGCCGCCCCACCGTCGCCACTATAACCAGATGATCCAGTACCCGCTACCGTAGTAATGACACCGTCCGTGTCCACTTTACGGATGCGGTGGTTTCCCGTGTCAGCAATATACAGATTGCCACTGCTATCGACGGCAACGCCAGAAGGATACCTAAGTTGTGCCTCGGTCGCTGTTCCACCATCACCAAAACTATTGCCCCCACCTGCTACCGTAGTGATAAGAGCCGCTTGGACAGGTGAGATCAAAAGCCCACCCATTAGTATAAAACTCAAACCACCAACCCTTAACCAAGATCGGCAAGGTTGGAAAGTGGTGTGAGCCAGTTGGTATAAATATCTAATAAATCGCATCAGCTTTCTCCATTTACAATTGATGAAAATTCGGCTGGAATAGATACAAGACAAGCTTGTACGTCATGAGGGTTTGTCATAGGCCCAATAATATTAATGAATTTATCTTGGGCTACAGTTGAATCAAGATTACCAGCCAATAGTAGTGGCAATGAGGAATCCAATAGACTTGTCCCTTCATTCTGTGTTGAAATACGATACACAAAATAGCTGCAAAATAAATTTTGCACTCCAATAGCTGCAAAATAAATTTTGCACTCCAATAGCTGCAAAATTAATATCAAGTTGGCTGTAAAATGTTAAATATAAAGCAAAACTAATGCCAAAAACCAAAATTCCATTTAAGTCATTGTATATTAAATAGATTTAAAGAGATTTTGGTTTACAGCTCTTTTCAGCAGCAGTCTAAAATTTAGACGCATAGTCTAAAATTTAGACTCATAGTCTAAAATTTAGACTGTATTTTTGATCGCAAGAAAGGAGTGCGAGAGAGGAGTGCAAACTAGAGTTTGCGAGATAGGAGTGCAAACTTTAGTTTGCGATTGGAGTGCAAACTTTAGTTTGCGAGATAGGAGTGCAAAGTTCGATAAAACGCTTTATAGCCTTTCCCGATTGAATAAAGTACATTTATATTTAAATTCGCCGCTGCAAAATAAATTTTGCACTCCAATTGGGGCATCGCAAAATAAATTTTGCACTCCAATTGCGCCACTGCAAAATAAATTTTGCACTCCAATTGCGCCACTGCAAAATAAATTTTGCACTCCAATTGCGCCACTGCAAAATAAATTTTTTACTAAAATCAAATTTGTACTTCATTCAATCGGGAAACGCTATAACATCAGCATTATCAGGTAATCCAGCCACTTGCCCATCACCTAATTCAACAATCACCCAACCCAACTCTTTAGATTTAGCGACATCCATTGTAAAGAATAGACTGTCTACATGTTGAGCCATTTCTCTAAATGTATCTAAAGGTGGGGCAACATGCGGATATTCGGTGTCATCCCAGTATGGATAAACGGCAATCGGTTTCTTATTCAAGAAAAAAATTCTATATTCCAACGACAAAGGCATACCACTTTTATAATGAATGTTTGCCGATAGATTCAAGCGCGAGATATTCACGAAAAACCAATCCACCTTGGGGTTGTTGTAATTCTTTAAGAAAACGTTGCACAACGTTTGAAACGGCTTTTTCATTTTCAGCCGAAGGGATAAAACAGGCTTCATGCCAATAATGTTTTCGAGATTTCACATAATCTTTCAAAATAACTGGGCGCGTGCCAAATGGCTCAAGGGCTTTCATAATCGCGCCGATTGAAAAATCAGCCTCATTTTTTATCCAAACGGTTTTAGGTGTCAGTGCCTGAATCACAGGATAGTTTTCGGGTAAATGATGGCAATGTTGATATTGGGTGGGCGAATTAATCCGTTTTATGCCCTTATGTTCTAAGGCATGATACAGAACGGTATATTTTTCAGGTGTCATCATCCAACCACGATAAAACGCAGGGCTCACTGGCATCGTTATTCGCCTTCCGGCAAAGTTTATCTCATTCTCACTCACTAAAGCTTCATAGCTAATAAGAGAATAAGACAATGAACAAGCGGCAGCGGCCTTGGCTTCATGAGCATAATCGCTATCGACGCATTTTGAAGAAAGCGGATCAGCACAAAAAATGATTTCCATATTATTAAACTTGAGCAATTAAGGCATATCCAAAAAATAAATTATCCGTTTCACATTTCACGCAAAAACTTTGGCGTAAAACAGTCTTTCTTGTAGGGTGGGTTTTGGGTTTTTAAAGCCCACCATTCCCCCACCCACCCTTTACTGTGTGAAATGGCAATTTGGGATAATTATTTTTTTGGGACTCCCTAAATTAATTATCGAAGCCAACAGCAAGCCTAAAAAGGGGCAACCAGGTTTTCTGAAGGCCTGGAAATTTCCGCGATCTTACACACAATTGGAAATTGTAAATTCATAGTAAGTACTGAACCATAAATTTTGAGGTATTTTAATAGAAGCAATGTTTATTTGTAATTAGAGACGCTTCGCGATCGCGTCGGAACGAAACCGCGAATTGTAGATTTGCTTAGCTTCGCGTCTCTTTGCGGTAAAATACCTGTTTATTTGTGGTTCAGTACTTAGGCCTCCTGTTCAGCAAGCATAGCTTAGGAACGTGCCTGCAAATAAAATCGCCATTAAAAATCGCCATTAAAATTTAGCTAATCCCTTCTCATTGTTGTATTGATAAAAAGTTGACTTTTTCACGCAAAAGTTTTGCTTCGAAAACTTTTGCGTGAAAAGTTATTTTATGTTCGTTCCTTATGTTAAATGTAGGATGGCAAAACCTTGCTTTAAATGGCTTTATTTAAGCTGCTTTTATAAGGTTTTTGATGATGAGCTTTTCTGAATAAATCGCTTAAACTGATCAGTACCCCAACCAAACTAAGAACCGTAGCCATTCCCATCAATATGACAACGATCTCATTATTGTTCATGACTGTTTTCCTATTTTATTCATCATTAAACCAAACCTAAAATCGCTTACCTTTCAATAATGTAAAGCTTATACCATTCTATACTGAGAGTACAACGAATTGATGAAACGAAGTTCAGCGAAGCTAAATACACGAATTAAGGTTTTAAGTGAAGTCCATCTTTGCCGTACAGCGTTATTTAGCGCATGTTAATCTTTTAACGAACGCATGTTTATCTGATTTAAAGGCCTTTTTTGGCTTTCTTAAACAAGGCACAAATAGGGGGTTTTACCATCCACAAGAAATGAGGGCATTTTTGCCCTATTTTTTTTTTGAAATCGTGTTATTTTAATTTGAGTATGATTTTATAAATCATAATTCACAATCAATAATTCATTACAAATTAATCATTCACACTAAAACTTTTTTCCAAAAAACTCATACGCTGTTATAAATAATGGGTTATTTACTCTTAAACAGAGAATCAATTGAGGTGATATTTTTTTTAGACCTTGGAAACATAAAGCAGTGACTTTAAATATCAAATTCTGTTCCACGCAAATTTTGCGTGAAACGGCGTACTGAGACATTAAAGCTTTGCTACTTTTTACAAAGGGATGTCTGTTTTAAGTGTTAAAAATAAATACGTTATCATGATTCTTACTGATATTAATATTTCACCGCTTCGCAGCAAAGTTTGCCTTGATATGCAAAGGTATATTAGTTTAGTGTTTTAATTAATATATAGTTTGTCAGATAAATCTATTGGCCTAACCGACATAATATGATAGTCATGTTTTGATAACTGATAACTGATAACTGATAACTGATAACTGATAAAATTTGCCTTGGATAAGGGTTGCAAGTGTTTTCGCAAGTGTTTTCGCGAGAAAACTTTTGCGCGCAAAACTTTTGCCGCGAAAGGATAAGCCAAAATATCTGATTTGTGGCATACTACACTGTTTTAACTATACTGACTTTAAAGGATAACAAGATGGATTTTTTGATTCCGAACGCTTGGGCAGAAGCCGCTTCTCCTGCTACAGACGCGGGTTTTATCAATCTCGTTATGTTGATTGTATTGTTTGTGGTGTTTTATTTTCTGCTAATACGCCCCCAGACGAAACGAGTCAAAGAACATAAGAAGATGGTAGACTCGCTGGCAAAAGGGGATGAAATCGTCACTAATGGCGGATTGTTGGGTAAGATTACTCGTCTTAGTGATGACTTTCTGACGCTTGAAGTAGCTCCCAATACTGAAGTGAAGGTGCAACGCCAAGCGATATCGGCTGTGGTGCCTAACGGGACTATGAAACACACGATGTAAACACATTTTCTTTGATATTCAACTCAAAAACACTTATGAACCAATACCCACTTTGGAAATATTTACTGATCGGGACTGTGATCTTTAGTTGTGTCTTGTATGCACTGCCCAATTTATTTGGGGAGGATCCCTCTGTGCAAATTTCACCGGCTTATGCTCGGAATATGAAAATTGATCAGGCCATGCAAGACACTGTCGAGGCTAAACTCAAAGAAGTTAATATTGATTTTATCCGTATCGACAGAACCCCTAAGCAATTATTGGTGCGTTTTAAAGACATCGATACGCAAATGAAAGCCTATTCTATACTGAATGAGGCGCTGCCTAAGTATGTGGTAGCACAAAATCTCGCCCCGGCTACTCCGGATTGGCTCAGGGCCGTTGGTGGAAAGCCGATGTATTTGGGCTTAGACTTGCGCGGTGGGGTGCATTTTTTAATGCAAGTGGATATGGAAACGGCTATTCGTCAAGATGAGGAAGCCTATATCAATGAATTGCGTACTTTATTGCGTGAGAAAAAACTGCGTTATAAAGGCATTAATCGTGTGATTGATGAAAAGGGGGGACTTCAGGTCACTTTTGCGGTTACCGAGACACGCGATAAAGCGAAAAAACTCATTGAAAGACGATACACTGATTTAGTCATTACTGAAGATGAGAGAGGCGAGGAATTTCGCTTGCATCTCACTTTCAGTGAACCAGCTATCAAAGAACGTCGCCTAAAAGCCTTGGAACAGAATATCACTACTTTGCGTAATCGTGTTAATGAGTTAGGTGTGTCGGAGCCGATTATTCAACGACAAGGTGATGAGCGTATTGTTGTCCAATTACCTGGCGTACAAGATACGGCTCGGGCTAAAGAAATTTTAGGCGCAACTGCGACGCTAGAATTTCGGATGTTGGCTGCTGATGATGATCAATACGGGGGACGTTTATATAAACGACGCGATGGCCCACCTGTTACGCTTAAACGTAGCCTTATCGTCACAGGTGATCAAATTATTGATGCGGCTGCAACCATCGATCAACGCACAGGCCGCCCCGCAGCTACAGTACGTTTGGACAGTAAGGGCGCGAGAAGTATGCTTCAGACGACTCGGAAAAATGTCGGCAAACCGATGGCCGTTGTTTTCATTGAGTACGATATAGAGACGAAACTCGTAGACGGCAAAGAAGTCACTGTCCGTGACAAGCGCGAGGAAGTTATCAATGTTGCCACGATACAAGAAGAATTTAGTAGCCGCTTTCAGATTACGGGTCTCACTTCTAGTGAAGCGAATAATCTCGCATTGTTGTTGCGGGCGGGTGCCCTTAAAGCGCCGATGGAAATCATTGAAGAGCGGACAATCGGGCCTAGCTTAGGTAAAGAAAACATCAATCAAGGTTTAATCTCTATCATGCTCGGTTTTCTCTTGGTGATGCTATTTATGTGGATGCGCTATAAAACATTTGGCATGATAGCGAACCTGGCCTTGTTGATGAATGTCATTATTTTGGTAGCTTTACTGTCACTGCTGCAAGCCACTCTCACCTTACCAGGCATGGCGGGTATTGTTTTGACTTTGGGTATGGCCGTTGATGCTAACGTGTTGATTTTTGAAAAAATACGTGAAGAAATTGCCAATAAAAACAGTCCACAAAATAGTATCTATACCGGCTATGAAAAAGCCTTTATCACAATATTTGACGCGAATATCACCACTTTAATTGCGGCTTTGATGTTATTTGGGTTTGGTACAGGCCCGATTAAGGGCTTTGCTATCACGCTGTCTTTAGGCATCATTACCTCAATGTTTACGGCCATTATGGTCAGTCGTGGTGTGATTAACTTTTTCTACGGTAGCAGAAAACTTGAAAAACTGCCGGTTTAACGGTTAGTGGTTAATGGTTAATGGTGTAATGAGTTAATACAAAATTTGACTTAAACCCGTCAGAGCGAGAGGGTTTAAACCCATAGGGTTTTGTTCTTTTAGCATGGGGTGGCAAGCCCCATGCTTTTAATTAATGCCCTCATTTTCTTCATTCGCTATTTGCCATTAGCCAGTTCGCTAAAAAAATAACTGAACAACTGTAATAATATGTTTTTAAACCGATTTGATTATAAAATTGATTTTATGGGTAAACGCCATATAGCTGTGGCGGTTTCTACTTTATTAATCGTTGTTTCTTTAGCCTCTTTATTCACTCAAGGGTTAGTTTTTGGTATTGATTTTACCGGAGGCACACTGGTGGAGGTAGGCTATAAGCAATCAGTGGAACTTGACAAGATTCGAGCTACTTTACATGAGAATGGGTTTTCAGATGCAGTAGTACAACACTTTAGCACTAAGGATGTATCTATTCGTTTAGGTATACATGAGGAATCAAAAGATGATCCCTTGAGTAGTCAAATTTTGCGCCTCTTACAGAAAAGCTGTGAAGAGGGTAATGAGGTTGTGATGCGTCGCGTGGAATATGTCGGGCCACAAATCGGGGGGGAATTGGTTGAAAAAGGCGGACTCGCTGTTCTTTATACTTTGTTTGGTATATTGATTTATGTCGCGTTTCGTTTTGAATATCGTTTTGCGCTAGGTGCCATAGCGGCATTAATACATGACACGCTCATTGTCGTCGGTTTCTTTTCGCTATTTGGATTAGAATTTGATTTAACCGTGTTAGCCGCGCTGTTAGCAGTAATTGGTTACTCACTGAATGACACCATCGTTGTATTTGATCGAATTCGAGAAAATTTCGTTAAGATGCGAAAACAATCGTCGATTGCTGTTATGAATACTTCTATCAATCAAATGCTAGGCCGTACCATAATGACTTCGGTGACAACCGCCCTAGTATTGATTGTGTTGTTTGTAGTCGGTGGCGAATTGATACACGGCTTTTCGACAGCCTTACTTTTAGGTGTCATTATCGGCACGTACTCTTCAATTTATATTGCGAGTGCCTGCGCGTTAGCTCTTGGTGTCAGTAAGACTGATTTAATGCCGGTACAAAAAGAAGGCGTTGAGAAAAAAACGGAACATTTGCATTGGTGATGGTTTTAGGTTTCAGGCTTCTAGTCAATAGTAAAAGAATACTCACTCAAGTTATTAATAGACGTACATTATTACTTGAAGTGTAGGCCTCGTGCAAAATGCCTTTAATCTAATAATAAAGGTCGGAGTGCAAACTTTAGTTTGCAAGTTCATTTAATATATGTGAGCTGTGAACAAAATTAATTAATTGAGCGAAGCTCACAACAAAGTCTGTACTCCGAGCAACAAACTAAAATGGGTACGAATACCAACAAATTCGTATGACTTACAATGTCGTTTTTGCAGACAAAAACTTCTAAAATCAACACAATTTACAATTCATAATTCACAATTAATAAATATGGACCGTTTCAAATTTGGTCATGCAAGTGCTTCACAGTGGCAGGAAGCCGCACAAGCCTGTTTAAATCAAATGGGTCATTTGACGGCTTCTGCTAATTTAGGGTTCTTATACACAACCGATTTATTGGCGGCGAATCTCCCTGATATTCTTGAGTATTTTAAACAACACACATCAGTTTCACATTGGGTAGGCAGCGTAGGTATAGGTATTTGTAGTTGTGCCAAGGAATATTTTGATGTGCCCGCCATAGCGGTTATGATCGGGCACTTTCCAGAAGAGTCTTTCTCAGTTTTCACCAATATTACTGAAAATGTTGAAGTCTTTTCCCATACTCACCAATCGTGGAATGATAGCAATAAAGCAATGTTCGCTATTGTCCACGGCGATCCGCGTAACAACCACATAGCTCAATTAGTTTTTCAAATGAGTGAACGCTTGGGTGACGGATTTTTAGTGGGTGGGTTAACCAGTTCGCGTCGTCAATATTTGCAAATTGCTAATACGGTTGTTAAGGGGGGATTATCGGGGGTTTTATTTGGAAGTCATGTTGCCGTTTCCACTCGTTTGACTCAAGGATGCTCAGCAATAGGGCCACGTCACCAAATAACGGAGTCAAGTAACAATATCATTATCCGTATTGATGATCGCCCGGCCCTTGATGTGTTTAAGGAAGATATTGGAAAAGAATTAGCACAAGACCTTAATAAAGTTGCTGGTTTAATCTTTGCGGCGTTACCCATTCGAGGTTCAGACACAGGTGATTATATGGTCAGAAACCTGATTGGCATCGATCCTGATCACAAATTGCTGGCGATAGGTGATATTGTGAACCCAGGCATGTCAATTATGTTTACTCGCCGTGAAACAAAAACCGCTTATGAAGATTTAGTGAAAATGCTTGAAAAAATAAAAGGTAGCTTAAAAGGAAAAGTACCTAAAGGAGGGGTGTATTATTCTTGTATGGGACGTGGAGAAAATTTATTTGGCAAAGAGTCAGCAGAACTCAAAACCATTCAGAAGATTTTAGGAGACTTTCCGCTAGTTGGGTTTTTTGCCAATGGTGAAATTTATTACCAAAGACTGTATGGTTATACTGGCATATTGACCTTATTTTTGTAAAGCAATTCGCAAATGGCACACTTGTCGTTGCATAATAAAAATTAACAATTAGAATTCTTAAATCCAATTTATTGCAATCTTAAATACAGGCTAGAGAGTTTAATTAATAAATACAAACTCAGTTGTTTTATTAAATCGTTTCAAGACACCTACAGATTTCTAAAATACTACCCTTTAAATCTGTACCGATTTTAATATCAAGATTAGTCAATTCAGCTTTGCTAATTAAGTAATAGCAAATAAATCATTTTTAAGATACGATTCGTAAAATATCATTCTTTGTTAAAATTATAGTATTTATATAACGAGATATAGAAAAGGGTTATAGGGACCTATTATTGTATAATATATTGAATTAATTAATTTATGAGTTTAAAATTTCAGTTTATTCATGTTGAGAATAACAAGAATAAAAAAAATAGTTTGTTTTTTTTTTGCATTATGTATATAATGCGCATCTCACAAAGTTCAGACTCATTCCCGATAACATTCTTTGGAGAGATGGCCGAGCGGCTTAAGGCGCTCCCCTGCTAAGGGAGTATGGGCTAATCCCCCATCGAGGGTTCAAATCCCTCTCTCTCCGCCACTTATATATAATTACGGTTTTCTTTAAGCGCCCGTAGCTCAGTTTGGATAGAGTACCTGGCTACGAACTAGGGGGTCGGGAGTTCGAATCTCTCCGGGCGCGCCATATTATTTTATTTTCTCCCAAAACTTGACAAAGCAAATTTCTCTTACTAGAATTTTGCGCCCTTTAATTATTTATAGTTAGAGGCTGGTATCTTTTTATAGGATACCGGCTTTCTTTTGTTATTGAGAAGGAAATTGTGAATTGAGTATTTAGTAATAACATTCACAAATCCCACAGAATTTTGAACAATTATGGCAACAATCAATCAATTAGTGCGTAAACCGCGTAAGCGCCAAAAAAGTAAAAGTACCACACCGGCACTGGAAAGCTGCCCACAAAAACGTGGTGTGTGTACCCGTGTGTATACCACAACTCCAAAAAAACCTAATTCAGCTATGCGTAAAGTCGCGCGTGTGCGGCTCACGAATAGTATGGAAGTGACCACTTATATTGGTGGTGAAGGGCATAACTTGCAAGAACACTCTGTGGTGTTGATTCGTGGTGGTCGTGTTAAAGATTTACCTGGGGTGCGTTATCATACAGTGCGCGGTTCCCTAGACACTTCTGGCGTTAACACAAGACGTCAAGGACGTTCTAAATATGGCGCGAAACGGCCTAAGTCTTAATAATACAAAAGTAAATATTATATATATAGATTTATGAGTAATAGACTGGAGAGCCATTCAAGTCACAATCTAAATAATTACATCATTGAGAGACCTAGATGCCAAGAAGAAGAGTTATAGCGAAACGTGCTATTTTGCCTGAGCCTAAATATGAAGATGAGACAGTAGCTAAATTCATCAATATTGTGATGAGAAATGGTAAAAAGTCAGTATCTGAACGCATTGTTTATGGTGCATTAGATCGCGTTGTTGAAAAAGTAAAGGGTGAAGCTTTGGAAATTTTTGGCAAAGCATTGGACAATGTCCGTCCGGTTGTGGAAGTCAAATCTCGGCGTGTAGGTGGTTCAACTTATCAAGTACCTATAGAAGTTCGTCCCGCTCGTCGAACAACTTTGGCGATGCGCTGGCTAGTAGAATCTGCACGTAAGCGGGGTGAAAAGTCAATGGGGCTCCGTTTAGCTGGTGAAATTCTTGATGCTTATGAAAATAAGGGGACTGCGATAAAAAAACGTGAAGAGGTACATCGTATGGCGGAGGCTAATAAAGCCTTTTCACATTTTCGCTGGTGAGACTTAAACCTATTATTTGACCACTTTAATTTTCAACTTAAACTTTTAACTAAATCATGGCGGCACCAGCACGTAAGACACCCATTGAGCGATATCGTAATATCGGTATTATGGCGCACATTGATGCGGGCAAAACAACAACAACAGAGCGTATTCTGTATTATACAGGCATTTCGCACAAAATTGGCGAAGTGCATGATGGTACTGCAGTAATGGATTGGATGGCGCAAGAGCAAGAGCGCGGTATCACCATTACTTCTGCAGCAACAACCTGTTTCTGGAATGGAATGGGGCAGCAGTATCCTGAGCACCGCATCAATATCATTGATACACCGGGCCACGTTGATTTCACTATTGAAGTTGAACGCTCTCTGCGCGTCCTTGATGGCGCTTGTGCTGTCTTCTGCGCCGTTGGTGGGGTAGAACCCCAATCTGAAACAGTTTGGCGACAAGCCACTAAATACGGTGTTCCCCGTCTTGCCTTTGTCAATAAGATGGATAGACCTGGGGCAGATTTTTTACGGGTAGTTGAACAAATTAAGGAACGTCTCGCTGCTAAACCAGTTCCCCTACAATTACCTATTGGTGCTGAAGATCAATTTGAAGGTGTTGTCGATCTGGTCAAGATGAAGGCTATTTATTGGGATGATTCTAGCCGGGGGATACAATTTGAAGAACGTGATATCCCTTCTGCCATGCAAGCAGATTGTCTCTCTTCAAGAGAAAAATTGGTAGAAGTGGCAGCTGAAGCCAATGAAGAACTCATGGAAAAATATCTTGAAGAAGGTGATTTATCTGAAACAGAAATTCGTCAAGGTATTCGTCTACGCACCTTAGCTAATGAAATTGTGCCAGCATTATGCGGTTCTGCCTTTAAAAATAAAGGGGTGCAAGCCATGTTAGATGCCATTATTGACTACATGCCTGCACCTACTGATGTTCCGCCTATTCGAGGTATATTAAACGATAAAGAACAAACAGAAGTAACACGTCCTTCATCAGATGATGCCCCTTTTGCGGCTTTGGCTTTCAAAGTTGCAACCGATCCCTATATGGGCTCGTTAACATTTTTCCGCGTTTATTCAGGTGTGTTAGAAGCAGGGGATACGGTTTACAACCCACTCAAAGACAAAAAAGAGCGTTTGGGGCGTATTTTGCAAATGCATGCCAATTCTCGCGAAGAAATTAAGGTTGTCCGTGCAGGTGATATTGCTGCTGTGGTGGGCTTGAAAAATGTCACAACAGGGGAAACGTTGTGTGATAAAGATCATGTGATTACTTTGGAAAAAATGGAATTTCCGGAACCGGTTATTTCAGTGGCCGTTGAACCAAAGACTAAGGTTGACCAAGAAAAGATGGGTGTATCATTGTCTAAGTTAGCGGCAGAAGACCCCTCTTTTCGGGTGCGGACGGATGAAGAGTCTGGACAAACCATTATTTCCGGCATGGGTGAATTGCATTTGGATATTATTGTGGATCGCCTTCGCCGTGAATTTAGTGTTGATGCCAATGTTGGTGCGCCTCAAGTGGCTTATCGTGAAACCATCCGCTCTGTTGTAAAACAAGAAGGTAAATTTATCCGCCAATCAGGTGGACGTGGTCAATATGGACATGTTCAATTAAAAATTGAACCGAAGAAATCTGGTGAAGGATATGAGTTTGTCAATGAAATTGTGGGGGGGGTCATTCCCAAAGAGTATATTCCGGCCGTTGATAAAGGGGTTCGGGAGCAAATGCTTAATGGGGTTATAGCGGACTATCCGGTAGTCGATGTTAAAGTCACTCTATTTGATGGTTCTTACCATGAAGTTGATTCAAATGAGATGGCTTTTAAAATTGCAGGTTCTATGGCTTTTAAGGAGGGCGCTCAGAAAGCTAAACCAGTGCTACTTGAACCAATCATGGCAGTAGAAGTGGTCACACCGCCGGACTATATGGGCGACGTGATGGGAGATATAAATCGCCGCAGGGGTATTTTACAGGGGATGGATGAACTGCCTACTGGTAAAGTGATTCGTGCCGAAGTTCCATTGGGCGAGATGTTTGGCTATGCGACTGATTTACGGTCACAGACGCAGGGGCGTGCCAGTTATACCATGCAATTTGCTAAATACCACGAAGCGCCGACTAGCATTGCAGAAACCATTATTAAAAAGAATCACTAATCATTTTTTGTATTATCTATATTAAAAATGTCGTTTTTTTGGTGTAGTGATGTGATACATTACCTCAAGAAAATACCGGTATCGTTTCACTCACAAAATGAGTGAGAAAAAAACAAAATAGAGCGGTATAGTTTCAGAACTATACCATCATTTAATCGTCTGATTAAATTCGATGAGAAATGCCAGGGTTGGTTATACCTAATTGGTTTGTTGTTTTCAAAAGAATTGATGATTTTTGGAGATGTTGTGTTGAAATTGGTTGAAAAGGTGAATTGTAAATTGCGTTTTTAGCCAATGGTAGGCAAATTTAATAAAATTTGGAAAACATAGTTAATAATGGCTAATCAAAGAATTCGTATTCGTTTAAAGGCATTTGATCATCGCCTTATTGATCAATCGGCGCGTGAAATTGTTGAAACGGCAAGACGTACTGGTGCGCAGTTAAGGGGACCTATTCCGTTGCCTACAAAAAAAGAAAAGTTTACGGTGTTAATTTCACCGCATGTCAATAAAGATGCGCGGGATCAATATGAAATTCGTACTCATAAACGTTTGTTAGACATTATTGATCCGACAGATAAGACTGTTGATTCTTTAATGAAATTGGATTTAGCAGCCGGTGTTGATGTTCAAATTAAATTGAATTAATCGGAAGTGGGTAAGGTCAAATGGTGACAAAGCAATTACCCATTACAACTTATCAATTACCATAACTAATAAAAGAGATTAAGAACATGGCCATTGGAATTGTTGGTCGGAAATGTGGTATGACTCGACTTTTTACGGAAGACGGGGTTTCCATTCCGGTTACTGTCATCAATGCATCGCCTAATCGAGTGACTCAAATAAAAACACCTAAGACCGATAGCTATCATGCCATTCAAGTGACCTGTGGTGAGCGTCGAGCCATTCGTGTCAATAAACCCACAAGTGGACATTTGTCAAAAGCGGGGGTAGAAGCGGGTCGTGGTTTTTGGGAATTTCGTTTAAATGAAAATGAAGGTGAAGATATTCAATTAGGTAGCGAAATCAAAGTTGATCGGTTTACCACTGGACAAAAAGTTGATGTGACAGGGATTACTAAAGGTAAAGGCTTCGCAGGTACGGTAAAACGTCATAATTTTAGAACACAAGATGCAACCCACGGTAACTCACTATCACATCGTGCTGCAGGTTCTATAGGCCAAAATCAAACACCGGGACGAGTCTTCAAAGGTAAGAAAATGGCTGGGCATATGGGTAATGTACGTAGCACGGTACAAAACCTTGAGATAGCTAAAGTGGATTTTGACAGAAATTTATTGCTCATTAAAGGCGCAGTGCCAGGAGCACCTGGAGGTGATGTGATTGTACATCCTGCTATAAAACATAAGAAAAATGAGAAATAAAGAAATGTAAAAATGACGAAATAATCATATTTTCATTTTTCTTACCCAGATTTTTTCACTTTAAAAAGGATGGTGCAATGGAACTTAACCTACAAACCATGGGAGCAGAACCGAGTACGGCAAGTGTTTTTAGCGTTTCCGAGAGGGTATTTGCTGCCAAATATAATGAAGCTTTAATTCATCAAGTCGTGACTGCTTACTTAGCGGGGGGGCGTGCTGGTACGCGAGCGCAAAAGAATCGTGCCCAAGTCAAAGGGAGTGGTAGCAAGCCTTGGCGTCAAAAAGGTACAGGTCGTGCGCGTGCGGGTAGCGTTACCAGCCCTTTGTGGCGTGGAGGGGGTATTACCTTTGCCGCTAAGCCTACTAATTATTCGCAAAAATTAAATAAAAAAATGTATCAAGGCGCTCTGCGCTCAATTTTATCAGAATTGGTGCGTTCTGCGCGTTTATTAGTCATAGAACAGTTTCCCCTTAAAGCTCCAAAAACTAGCGCTTTAGTCACGCAATTAAAGGCAATCAATCTGAGTAGTAATGTATTGATTGTGACTGAAGAAAAAGATGAGAACCTTTATTTGGCTGCACGTAATCTACATCAAGTTGAAGTACGCGATGCCCGGGTTTTGGATCCGGTTTGCTTAGTGAAATTTGAAAAAATTTTGATGACTGTTGCTGCCTTAAAGAAGATAGAAGAGAGACTCGCATGAACCCAGCTCGTTTAATGCAAATCTTGATTGCGCCTCATATTTCTGAAAAAGCGTTGAGATTGGCGGATAACCATAGACAGTTTGTATTTAAAGTGGTGCAGGATGCCACTAAGCTTGAAATTAAAGAAGCCGTTGAATATTTATTTGCCGTCAAAGTTGAGAATGTACAAGTGACCCGTGTTAAGGGTAAGCGAAAAAACTTTGGCCGACGGCCTGGTAAACGTGCTAATTGGAAAAAAGCATATGTGGGATTAGAAGAAGGTTTTGATATTAACTTTAGGGGAGCAGAGTGATTTTGATGAGGCAAAAGTCTTCCAAGCTAGGGTTATTCCAAACCAAATGTACACAAAAACTTTAAAAATGGTGTGTAAGTGTAAAATTTTTTGTCTTGGATAAAGATTGAATTATTTAACTCTCAAAATCTAAGTTAATCTAAAATTTATTAAATGGGGACAATAATGGCACTAAAAAAAGCCAAACCCACATCGCCGGGGCGTCGCTTTGTGGTGCGTCTCAGTACAGAGCAACTGCATAAAGGTGCCCCTTACGCACCACTGGTGGAAAAAAAGACTAAAAAAGGGGGACGTAATAATCAGGGGCGTATGACGGTTCGCCATAGAGGCGGAGGACATAAACAACATTATCGAATTATTGATTTTAAGCGTGATAAAGATGGAATCCCCGGTTTAGTTGAACGAATTGAGTACGATCCTAATCGTAGTGCCCGAATTGCCCTAATACTCTACACAGATGGGGAAAGGTGCTACATAATTGCCCCAAAGGGGTTGAATGTCGGCGATGCGATCATGTCAGGAAGTCATGCTCCCATTAAGCTAGGGAATTGTATGCCACTGCGAGTTATGCCTATGGGCAGTGTGGTACACTGTGTGGAATTGAAACAGGGAAAAGGGGCACAATTGATCCGCAGTGCTGGTGCCTCTGCCCAACTCATTGCACGCGAAGGCCAGTATGCGACATTGCGTTTACGGTCTGGGGAAATACGCAAAGTTCTCACAGATTGTCGCGCTACTATCGGTGAAGTAGGCAATGTCGAACATAATGTAACTTCCTTGGGCAAAGCTGGTGCAGCGAGATGGCGAGGTCGACGCCCCACAACTCGTGGTGTTGCTATGAATCCGGTTGATCATCCACATGGGGGCGGTGAAGGACGTACTTCTGGCGGTCGCCACCCCGTCACACCTTGGGGTTTTCCGACTAAAGGCGCTAAAACTCGTCATAATAAGCGCACAAGTAATATGATTGTGCGTCGTCGTTGAAAATTAGAGGTTTAAGCTAAAATAAAAAAGGTCATTTTTTACTCAATGAGTTAAAATAATGGGTTGATTTGTAATAGTGATAAAAAAACTAATAATTTGAAATGGTAATACGAGTTATTAGTGCTAAAAATGTACGCTTTTGTGTTAAATAAAAAGTGAACACAAAATACACACTAGACATCCATTCTCGGTATCAGTGTGTACAAATACTTGATATCCCTTTTCGTTTTTTTGGGTAAACGGAGTTGCTTTGTGTAATGCATGTATCGAATATTGCGATTTTGTTTTTCAATCAACTTTATTTATTACAAACCAAAAAATATATTATTTACAAAAATACCGGGACTGCTAACCGGGAAACGAGATAACTTCGCTATGCGACTTTATTAACGCCGCACGGGGACAAGACGAAACTGTTTCCATAAGTCTTTTTGGTAGCAACAAACTTGTATAACAACAAAGTAAGTAATAAACTTAGTGAGATCATCGTGAACTAAGTCGTGGTCACTTATTGATCACAAATTTAGATAGCAGAACAGATGGTAAATAATTTAAAACAGAGAATTATTAAAACAGAGAATATTTCACATTTCACGCAAAAGTTGCGCGCAACTTTTGCGTGAAATACAGTTTTTGCGCGCAAAAACTTTTGCGTGAAATTGATTGATAATTATTGACTTAAACTTCTAACTGATATGCCACGTTCTATTAAAAAAGGGCCTTTTGTCGATCTTCACTTGTTGAAAAAGATTGAACAGGCTATTGCCACTAAAAGCAAACGCCCTATAAAAACCTGGTCGCGCAGATCGATGATTATTCCCGAAATGCTGGGATTAACTGTAGCAATTCATAATGGACATCAACATGTGCCTGTGTTTATCACAGAAAACATGGTAGGACACAAATTAGGTGAATTTTCTGTAACGCGAACCTACCGGGGTCACCAAGCGGGAGATAAAAAATCGAAAAAATAAAAACGATTTGATTTTGGAATTGGAAGGCCTTCTGTCCTCTTGTATGTATGTAAATGAAAAGGATGAGGGAGTCTGGTCATCAATATTTAAAATACCATATCGAATAATAAATATTTTTTTATATTTTTTGATTTTGTCTCGAAGGTAGACGAGGGGATATTAGATAGGCGTTATGCTACTTTTTTTGTTACTACTTTATACGCATTTGTAATATATCGCTACTTAAATAGTAGCCTATCCATAAATGTCTATAATAATTAGTAACCTAGTGGCAGAAACATAATGATTATGATAGAGAGTTGAAGCATTTAACTGATAATGTTGATAACTTAAACTTCTAACTGATTAATTATATATAACTGAAAATGGAAGTTTCTAGTAAGCATAAATATGTGCGTATTTCTCCACAAAAATGCAGGTTGGTTGCTGACCAGATTCGTGGGTTGCAGGTTGAACAAGCACTTAATCTGTTGAAATTTAGCAAACGACGTGCCGCTGGATTGGTCAAAAAAACTTTAGAGTGTGCTATCGCCAATGCTGAAAATAACGAAGGAGCAGATGTGGATGAATTACATGTTTCAGCAATATACGTTGATGAGGGGCCAACCATGAAACGTATGCGGGCCCGTGCCAAAGGACGGGGAAATAGAATTTTGAAACGTACCAGTCATATTGCTGTGACAGTATCAGACATTGACGAGTAGATTAATTATGGGTCAAAAAGTACATCCTACCGGGTTTCGTTTAGGTATTATTAAAGACTGGTCATCTAAATGGTACGCCAGCAGCAAAGATTATGCGAATTATCTCAATACTGATTTAAAGGTACGCGAGTTTATTAAAAAGAAACTGGCACAAGCCTCAGTCAGCGAAGTGCGTATTGAAAGACCGGCCCGCAATGCTCGGATTATTATTCATACAGCCCGCCCCGGCATTGTCATTGGCAAAAAAGGTGAAGATATTGATAAATTGCGAACTCAAGTTACTGAAATGATGGGCATTCCTGTACATATCAGTGTTGAAGAAATTCGTAAACCAGAAGTCGATGCTCACCTAGTTGCAGTCAGTGTGGCTCAACAATTAGAACGCCGCATTATGTTTAGACGTGCTATGAAACGTGTGGTAGGTAATGCTATGCGTTTGGGAGCACAAGGGATTCGTATAAATGTCAGTGGCCGCTTAAATGGTGCTGAGATTGCTCGGAAAGAATGGTATCGTGAAGGGCGTGTGCCTTTACACACTCTACGTGCTGATATTGATTATGGTTTTGCAGAAGCCCACACCACATACGGAGTAATTGGAGTTAAAGTTTGGATTTTTAAGGGTGAGATTATCGGTAAACAAGCGTAATACTGCGATTTGGGAATAAGTATTTGGTTTGTTTTTATTGGTGATGGGTAATGGTGAATAGTGGAGGATGAAAAGTTTGGATGATAGGATAATTTTAATTCCACGTTCCCAATTGCTTCCCAAAATGTTCAAGGAAAGTTAATCATGTTACAACCTAAACGGACTAAATTCAGGAAACAACAAAAGGGCCGTAATCGGGGTTATGCTAGGCGCGGCAATAAAGTCAGCTTTGGTGAATTTGGACTCAAAGCGACAGGTTATGGCCATATTACGGCACGTCAAATTGAAGCAGCTCGTCGTACTATCACTCGTTATGTTAAACGGGGTGGCAAACTATGGATCCGGATTTTTCCAGACAAGCCAATCACCAAAAAGCCACTGGAAGTGCGTATGGGTAAAGGTAAAGGTAATGTTGAATATTGGGTGGCCCCCGTTCAGCCAGGCAGAATGCTCTATGAAATAGAAGGTGTTTCACAGGACATTGCCCATGAAGCTTTTCGTTTAGCTTCGGCTAAATTATCGGTGCCCACCTGTTTTGTGAGTCGAATGGTGATGTGATGAAGGCGATAGAATTGCGAAAAAAAAGCATTGATGATTTGAAAAAGGAACTGCTTGAATTATTGCGTGAACAATTTAATTTGCGTATGCAGAAAGCCAATGATCAGTTAAACCGACATACCCAACTTAAAAAAGTTCGCCGTGATATTGCCAGGGTGAAAACAATTTTAAATGAAAAAAAAGGTAGCATGGCATGACTGAGCAAACCACCAAAAAAGTCTCCTCACCACGGACTTTGGCTGGGCATGTGATTAGCAATAAAATGGATAAAACAATTACCGTTTTAGTGGAACGCACAGTCAAACATCCTATATATGGCAAATATATCAAGCGTTCAACTAAGCTACATGCTCATGATGAAGACAATGCTTGTCAGGAAGGCGATATTGTTGAAATTTCGCAATGTCGCCCCCTATCCAAAACAAAATCTTGGCGTTTACATAGGATTGTTACACGGTCAATCACCTAGATTGCTTGCTTTAATAAAGCAGGTGCAATAAGTGTTCTATAAGTACACTACCCCCTGTGTGACTATTCCTGACTCATAGTCTATACCGTGGTAATCACGGCATTTGGAGTTAAAAAGAACGATGATACAAACGCAAACTCTGCTAGAAGCAGCAGACAATAGTGGTGCCCGTCGATTAAAATGTATCAAAGTATTAGGGGGTTCACACCGCCGTTACGCAAACATTGGTGACATCATTAAAGTCAGCATTAAAGAGGCTATTCCACGCAGTAAAGTCAAAAAAGGGGAAGTCTATGTTGCTGTGGTGGTAAGAACCCGTAAAGGGGTTAGACGTCCCGATGGTTCAGTGATTCGTTTTGATGGGAATGCGGCTGTATTGCTCAATAACCAATTACAACCGATTGGTACCCGTATTTTTGGGCCTGTCACCCGTGAGTTGAGAAGTGAACGTTTTATGAGAATTATATCTTTGGCTCCAGAAGTCCTTTAAAACAATCTATTTTCAATAGATAATAAATTCACTTAAGCGTACTAAAAATTTCTCCTATTCTTGTTCAAAAAACAGGAAATAATTTTGTGACAAAACCTTTAAGCGTCCCAATTATCACTGAATAGTGATGATTTGAGAACGTCAATGTCTAACTTGATAACTAAACATGCGTAGAATAAAAAAAGGCAATGATGTGGTGGTCATTGCGGGTAAAGATAAAGGCAAGCGCGGTAAAGTTATTCGCTTTATCGGTGATGATCGCGTAGTCGTAGAAAATATTAACTTAGTCAAACGTCATACGCGGGGTAATCCTATGCAAGGAAGCCCAGGTGGCATTATTGATAAGGAAATGCCTATTCATATCTCTAATATTGCGCTTATTAACCCAACCAGCAATAAGGTTGATAAGGTGGGTTTTAAATTTCTTGAAGATGGCACTAAGGTGCGTTACTTTAAGTCAAATGGTGAAGTGATTGCGGATTAATTCAGATGGCGAGATTACAAACCTATTACCGTGATACGGTTATTAAACAATTAATGGAGCAATTTGAGTACAAAAGCATTATGCAGGTACCCAAAATTGTGCAAATTACCCTAAATATGGGCTTAGGTGAAGCTGTGGGTGATAAAAAAGTGATTGAACGTGCTGTTGATGATATGATGGCTATTGCAGGTCAAAAGCCGGTTGTTACCAAGGCCCGCAAGTCCATTTCTAACTTTAAAATTCGTGAAGGTTGGCCTATTGGTTGTAAAGTAAACTTACGCCGTGAACGTATGTATGAGTTTTTTGATCGACTCATTAGCATAGCCATTCCGCGGATTAGAGATTTTCGTGGTTTTAATAGAAAAGCCTTTGATGGTAGGGGTAACTATAGTTTAGGTATCCGTGAGCAAATTATTTTTCCTGAAATTGATTACGATAAAATTGATGCTATTCGGGGATTGGACATCACCATCAGCAGCACAGCACGAACTGATGAGGAAGGATATGCTTTATTGAAGGCCTTTAACTTTCCACTTAAATAATTGAGGCGCAGCAACAATGGCAAAAAAATCCATGATCAATCGAGAAGCTAAACGTATACGGATGGTCAAAAAATATGCGACAAAAAGGGCTGAATTGAAAAAAACATTGGCTAATGTTAACGCCTCTGAAGAGGAACTAGAATCAGCCAGACAAGCTTTGCAGTCTTTGCCGCGTAATGCCAGTCCCAGCCGAGTGCGTAATCGTTGCCAAATCACAGGGCGCCCACATGGTTATTATAGAAAATTTGGTTTGGCTCGGAATAAGTTGCGTGAATCCGCTATGCAAGGATTTATCCCAGGTTTAGTCAAATCAAGTTGGTAAAAGAATTTTCGATCTAGCACAAGTTCAGTTTAATGTCACATATGGCGATATACTATAATTAATAAAAGTTTGAAAAAATAGATTTTGGGGTTTGGAATGTTTTTTGTGATTTATTTAGTTTATGATTTTATTTAATATTTAAACTTCACATTCATAAGAACCCGAAAGGAACTGATGTGCGATTTTTGAATCTAAAATCCTTTCATCGACAAGAGGATAAATATTATGAGTTTGTCAGACCCCATTGCTGATATGTTGACACGCATTCGCAACGGTCATGCGATCAGAAAACAGCAGGTGGAAATGTCTGCTTCTAAAATCAAGACGGCGATTGCACAAATTTTAAAAGAAGAAGGGTATATTACAGATTATAGTGTCTCTGAAGGGCTTAAGGCAATATTAACAATCACCTTAAAATATTATCAAGGGCAATCGGTCATTTCCGAGATTAAGCGCAGCAGTCGGCCTGGATTGCGTATTTACAAATCCAAGAATGATTTACCTAATGTGTTAGGGGGATTGGGTATTGCGATTATTTCTACTTCCAAAGGGCTCCTGACAGATCGCAGGGCGCGGCTCGAAGGTCATGGGGGAGAGGTATTGTGTCTGGTTTCTTAATGCGAAGGAAAAATCAAATATTTTTGAGGAATGTTGCTATTATTCATTTAATTGATTTTTTTTAATTGATTTTTATTAATCAAGACTTAATTCGCATTTTTTAAGTTTTAAGGTGTTGATATTGATATGTCAAGAATTGCCAAAAATCCTATTCCTGTTCCGGGGGGAGTTGAAGTTACCCTGCAACCTCATATCGTCGTAATAAAAGGCCGTCAAGGTAGCTTAGAACATTTCCTCCATAAAGATGTTGAAATAAAATTGACAGATAATGTTTTAACCTTTGCGCCACTAACTAATACCACAGCGGCAAAAGCGTTGGCAGGTACCACACGAGCCTTGATTAACAATATGGTGCAAGGGGTCACGAGAGGTTTTGAGAAAAAACTCACTTTAGTTGGTGTGGGGTATCGTGCTCAAATACAAGGCTCAGTGCTTAACCTAACCTTGGGGTTTTCCCATCCTGTGAATTTTGACATTCCCGAGGGCATTACAATTGAAACGCCTAGTCAAACTGATATTGTTGTCAAAGGTATAGATAAACAAAAAGTGGGACAAGTTGCAGCCAATATCCGTGCCTTTCGTCCACCTGAGCCTTATAAAGGTAAAGGGGTTCGTTTAGCCGATGAAGTAATTGTAATGAAGGAAGCTAAGAAGAAATAAGTGAATGTTGTGTATTAAATAAATAATGATTTAGCTTTAAGTGATCTTGTTAAATCAAGGCTCTCAAAAGAGGATGTTTATGGATAAAAAATCGGCCCGTTTGCGTCGTGCTCGCCGCACCCGCGCTATGATTAAAAAATTAGGCGCAGTCCGATTGTGTGTACACAAGACACCACAGCATATTTATGCACAAATTATTGCATCAAACGGTTCTGAAGTATTGGCAAGCGCTTCTACTTTAGATAAAGAAATCAAGCAAACTACCGGCTATGGTGGTAATGTAACTGCAGCGATAGTGGTGGGTAAAACGATTGCAGAGCGTGCCAAGTTAGCTGGTGTGACTAATGTCGCTTTTGATCGTTCTGGATTTAAATATCATGGCCGCATTAAAGCTTTAGCGGACGCTGCCCGTGAAGAGGGTCTGAATTTTTAGTTTTATAGACCTGTCTAAAAATTATATAATATAAATTATTGTTTATTATTATTTATAAAGTAATTGATAAAGAAGTAATTTGATAAAGTCTTTAAAAACTTTGAATCAGGATCGGCTAAAGATAACGTCTTCTTTCCAATTAAATGATATCTTCCAATTAAATGATATTCACTTTTGGGGGGAAGTTAATTTTTTTGAGTTCATAATGCAATAAGTTAGCCGATTAATCCGATAGCCTGAATAGGCAACAGTTTTAGTACACACACGATAATTTGACAAAAATATTTGCGTGGAAATACTTTTGCCTAGATAGGCGTTCATAAGTTTAAAATACGGATAACTGATATATTATGGCAAATTATGATATCCAACGTACTAAAAATGATGATCTGTTAGAAAAACTGGTTACTGTCAATCGTGTTGCTAAGGTGGTTAAAGGCGGACGTATTTTCAGTTTTACCGCACTAACGGTTGTGGGTGATGGTAAAGGCAAAGCCGGTTTTGGCTACGGTAAAGCCCGTGAAGTGCCTCTGGCGATTCAAAAAGCGATGGAAAATGCACGTAAAAATATGCAATCTTTCTCTCTGAAAGGGACTACCCTACAGTATCCTATTGTAGCGGAACATGGTGCAGCTAAAGTGTATATGCAGCCGGCTTCAAATGGAACGGGAATTATCGCAGGTGGGGCTATGCGGGCAGTATTTGAAGTGCTGGGTGTGCGCGATGTGTTAGCTAAAACCATTGGCAGTTCTAATCATAAAAATGTAGTGCGGGCAATGTTTAATGGTTTGACTGCGATGGCAAGTCCACAGTCTATTGCTGCTAAACGGGGCAAAACGGTTGAGGAAATTTTAGGTTAAATTGGTTATGAAAAAAAAGCTTAAAGTCACGCAAATGGGTAGCATCCACGGACGCTTGCCAAGGCATAAGGCCTGTGTGGCGGGTTTAGGTTTGCGGCATCGGCATCATACGGTCGAGGTTGAAGATACAAAGGCTATACGTGGTATGATTAACAAGGTGGCTTATTTGTTAAAAGTGGAAGAGCTTTAATTATGTATTTGAATACATTGAAACCGGCCATTGGTGCCAAAAAATCGGCTAAACGAGTCGGACGTGGCATAGGTTCAGGTTTAGGCAAAACTTGCGGACGCGGACATAAGGGTCAACGTTCACGCTCTGGAGGATTTCATAAAGTTGGCTTTGAAGGCGGTCAAATGCCTTTGCAAAGACGTTTGCCTAAAGTAGGTTTTGTGTCAGCTAAGGCGAAGTATACCGCGCAAGTACGTTTACATGAACTGGAAAAAGTAGGGCAAGAAACGGTGGACTTACAATGCTTGAAAGCGGCCAACATTATTCCACGGCAAGTCAAACGGGTTAAAGTGATTGCATCTGGTCAATTGACTAAAGCGATTAAAATCCAGGGATTATCTGTCACAAAAGGGGCAAGGGCGGCTATTGAGGCGGCCGGGGGAACAATTGAAAGTTGATAATTGTAATGACCTAGACTCTAAACTAATTACATTACCAAAGAGGATGAAGTGGCTACTCATACAGCGGGTATAGAACTAGGCAAGCTAGGTAGGCTAACTGAGCTAAAACAACGACTGTTGTTCGTGCTGGGGGCAATTATCGTTTTTAGGATTGGTACTTTTATTCCAGTACCCGGCATTGACCCGGTGGCACTAGCCAGTATGTTTGAGGAGCAACGGGGCACCATTTTAGATATGTTTAATATGTTTTCAGGGGGTGCCTTAGAACGCTTTTCGGTATTTGCCATTGGTATTATGCCCTACATTTCAGCTGCCATTATCATGCAATTGCTAACGGCCGTTTCTCCTACACTTGAGCAATTGAAAAAAGAGGGGGAAACGGGACGGCGTAAAATTACCCAATATACCCGCTATGGCACCTTGGGATTGGCAACTTTCCAAGCTACTGGGGTAGCTATTGCCTTAGAAAGTCAAAATGTGGTCATTGAACCAGGCTTAGCTTTTCGGATAACGGCAATTATGACACTGGTGACAGGGGCTATGTTTTTAATGTGGCTAGGTGAACAAGTCACAGAACGAGGGATTGGCAATGGTATTTCACTTATAATTTATGCCGGTATTGTTGCCGGGTTGCCTTCTGCAGTAGGGGGGTCGTTGGAATTGGCACGTACTGGTCAATTACATGTACTTACCTTACTGTTGTTGTTTTCTGTTGTGTTGATGGTGACAGCTTTTGTCGTATTTGTTGAGCGAGGGCAGCGCCGTATAACGGTGAACTACGCCAAACGTCAAATAGGAAACAAAATGTATGCGGGACAAAGCAGTCACTTGCCATTAAAAATGAATATGGCAGGCGTTATTCCCCCCATTTTTGCATCAAGTATTATTTTGTTTCCAGCCACCTTGGGTGGATGGTTTGGTAGTAGTGCTGAAGGAATGACATGGTTAAAAGATTTATCACAAACCTTGTCACCTGGACAACCTTTATATGTCTTGTTTTATGCCATAGCGATCATTTTCTTCTGCTTTTTTTATACAGCCTTAATTTTTAATCCAAAAGAAATTGCAGATAACTTAAAGAAGTCAGGGGCATTTGTTCCAGGAGTTAGGCCTGGAAAACAAACAGCAGAATATCTTGATAAAGTGATGTCGCGTTTAACATTGGCGAGCGCAATTTATGTGACAGCAGTTTGTTTGTTGCCTGAATTTTTGGTTCTTAAATGGAATGTTCCCTTTTATTTTGGGGGGACTTCATTGCTGATTATTGTGGTCGTCACAATGGATTTTATGTCTCAGGTACAGGCCCATTTAATGTCGCATCAATACGATGGGTTGATGAAGAAAGCAAATTTAAGAGGACAAGGTAGCAGTCCTTTATTGCGCTGAGGAAGTTTTCTTGATTAATAATTTTCTTGATGTTTAAGTTTTCGACTTCACAACAACATCAATTTTTAACCCTTTTAATCCATTTTAGATTAACAATCAATCTGTGAAATAAAAAGGACAACCTGTAGCTGTTAGTTAAGTTATTTATTTGTATGTATAGTACGCCAATGAGTTTTCGATGTTCAATTTTTTCTATAATCATAAACTTGAACATCGAAGAGACAAGTCTTAATAACTTGGTCAATTTTAATAACTTGGTCAATTTTTCAAATACTTTCGTAAAGGGTTTTTATTATTGATTTTTGTGAAGGGTTTTTTTAGTTAGATAAATTTTGTATTATTCCATTATAAATGGAATAATGTTTTTTTTAACAGAACCGATTCAAACCCCTCATTCATAACTTACTTGAATTCCAACTTCATAAAGGAATATGAATAGCTCAAGAAATATTTCCTAAATATTTCAATAATTAATATATATGATTGATGATAATCAAAATGTTATTGATGACTTTGATATCACCCTATTTTTGAAATAGCTGACTTGATATATTTAAACTGTATCATTTGTCTCCAAAATCCAATTCAAGTTTATTAGTTGTCAGTTACTAATGAGTATTGAGAATTAATTGAAAGCCGATAACTGATTTAAGGAAAACAAAATGAAAGTAAGAGCTTCTGTAAAAAAAATTTGTAGAAAATGTAAAATTATCCGCCGACATGGAAGAGTTCAAGTGATTTGCACTGATAAGCGACATAAGCAACGACAAGGATGATTTTCGATTAGTAAATTTAAGCGATAATTATTAAACTTGCTTTATTAAACTTGCTTCATTAATAAGCTAACTTCTGTATTTTTCTTTTTATAGGGTATTTTGTATTTTCAATGAATTAGGTTCATTTAGGAATAGTTTTTTTTAAAATTAGGATGTAACAATGTTAATAATATTGGACGAAAACTTTTGAAGGCATCAACTCATCAGCACTTCAAGAAATATTGAAGGTGGGTTTGATCTGAGCCTTGGGGCAGCAACGAAAGCTTAGACTCCTCCATTTTTCGGAAAATATGACATAACTAACTGATAACTTGATAACCAATAACTGATTTCGTCGCTAAAATTGACCGCTTCGAACAAAATTTTTGTGACGAACTACTAATAATATGAAAGGGAAATAGTTATTATGGCCCGTATTGCTGGCATTAATATTCCCGTACAGAAACACACCGTAATTGCTTTGACCTCTATTTACGGTATTGGGCCCACTTCAGCACAACAGATTTGTAAATCCTGTAGCATTTCTCCAACTCTCAAGGCTAAAGACTTGAAAGAAGAAGAGTTAGAAAGCTTACGTGCTGAGGTAGCTAAATACAATGTAGAAGGTGATTTGCGTCGTGAAGTGGCAATGAATATTAAACGCTTAATGGACTTAGGCTGTTATCGTGGTATGCGACATCGACGTGGATTACCTGTACGTGGTCAGCGAACCCGTACTAATGCTCGTACTCGGAAAGGACCACGGAAACCTATAAAGAAATAATGGTTTCCAACCAATTGATTGTATATAATAAGATTGCTCCCTAAACTAATATTATTGAAAAGTACAATAAAAACTCAATAATTTCGCTTCAGGGACAATTCTAATCACACTTAACCAATTTTAACGGTTAAATTAAAAATGGCGAAAACAGCACCGCTTAAGCGTAAGAAGGTAAAAAAGAATGTCACCGATGGCATTGCTCATGTGCATGCCTCTTTTAATAATACTATTATTACCATTACTGACCGTCAAGGTAATGCTTTGGGTTGGGCAACCGCTGGAGGCAGTGGTTTTCGGGGTTCTCGCAAAAGTACCCCCTTTGCTGCTCAAATCGCAGCGGAAAGAGTTGGTAATGTGGTTAAAGATTTTGGTGTCAAAAATTTGGAAGTACAGATTAAAGGACCTGGACCGGGGCGTGAGTCTGCGGTGAGGTCACTCAATGCTAATGGTTTTAAAATTACAAGTATCACGGATGTTACACCTATTCCGCATAATGGCTGCCGCCCACCTAAAAGGCGCAGAGTCTAATTAATTTGCTTATATTCAATTAGATTGTTTATCGGAGTGATGTGTGTCCTATCTCCCATACCTAATGAGGTTGAGCGAAAACTTTTTTTAACCTCTATAAGTGAAAACTTAAAAGTTAATATGGCAAAATATATCGGCCCTAAATGTAAATTAAGCCGTCGTGAAGGTGTCGATCTATTTTTAAAGAGTCGTACACGAGGTTTAGAGTCTAAATGTAAATTAGAAAAAATGCCAGGAGAGCATGGTGACAAACGTCCAAGAATGTCCGACTATGCTCTGCAATTGCGTGAAAAACAAAAATTACGCAGATTATATGGTATTTTGGAACGGCAATTTCATAACTACTACCTAAAAGCGAATCACCAATCAGGTTCGACGGGTGAAAATCTACTTTCATTGCTTGAAAGTCGTTTAGATAATGTGGTTTACCGCATGGGGTTTGCGGCTACACGGTCTGAAGCAAGACAGTTAGTGAGCCACAAAGCGATTTTAGTTAATGATAAGAGGGTCAATATTCCTTCTTACCTAGTCAAAGCAAATGATACGATTAGCATTCGTGGGAAAAGTCGTGAACAGTTGCGTATTAAGACAGCATTAAGCAATGCTCAGGAATATGGTTTCCCAGAGTGGGTTGATGTGGATGTCAATAAAATGCAAGGTTTGTTTAAAGCAGTCCCAGAACGTATGGAATTGCCTAGCGATATTAATGAACAACTTGTAGTAGAGTTGTATTCTAAGTAAATCAGTTTTTATGAATTCACTGATAACTAGTAACGGTTCACTTAATCCAACTGAATATGCAATCCAATGTGATGGAATTATTAAAGCCGCGTATAGTTGATGTTAAATACCTCAATGACACGACTGCTAAGATAACATTAGAGCCTTTGGACCGTGGCTTCGGCTATACTTTAGGTAACGCTCTCAGACGTGTATTATTGTCTTCTCTAGCAGGAGCGGCAGTGGTAGAAGTCATGATTGACAGTGTGTTACACGAATATACCACTATTGAGGGTGTGCAGGAAGATGTCATTGACATTTTATTAAATCTAAAAGGCTTAGCTATTCGTATGCAAGATCGCCAAGAGGTGACCTTGCAACTCACTAAAAAGGGCCCAGGGCCGGTGTGTGCCAGAGACATCACTTTGGAACACGATGTTGAGATTGTCAATCCTGATCATCTGATTGCCAATTTGACCAAGGCGGGTGAACTTAACATGACGTTAAAAGTGATGATGGGACGGGGTTATCAGCCTGCAAGTCAGCGCTACGAGGAGGAGGATAGTGAAAGTAGTAGCAGTCCTGCGGGTACATTAAGGTTAGATGCGTCTTTTAGTCCTATTTCACGGGTGGCATACCGAGTTGAAAGTGCGCGTGTTGAACAACGTACTAATCTGGATAAGCTTATCATTGAGTTGGAAACCAATGGTACAATCAAGCCAGAATATGCTATTAGACAAGCGGCTGCCATTTTACGGGATCAACTTTCCGTGATTGTCGAATTGGAAGGCAATGTTGAAACAGAAATCCGGACAGAAAAAAACGAGATAGACCCAATTTTATTGCGGCCAGTAGATGAATTGGAATTGACAGTACGTTCTGCTAATTGTTTGAAAGCTGAAAATATTTTTTTTATTGGTGATTTGATTCAAAAAACTGAAAATGAATTATTGAAAACACCTAACCTTGGTAAGAAGTCGCTAACTGAAATCAAAGACGTATTAGCGTCACGAGGATTGTCTCTAGGTATGCATTTGGAAAATTGGCAACCTCCCAGTCTTTCTGAGGAACAACAGATTCCCACCAATAATTCTTCTTGAGTTTTTGAACTTAATTCAATGATAGTTATTTATAAGAGTTGTTGCGAAATAACTTAAATATTTGAAATTAAATGACATAATACACAGCCTTTAGAAATGATTTATAAATAAAATTATCTCAGTTTTATTTTGCAACAAGTCTATAATAAGGGATAAAAGTGTTAAACAAGGCATTTGATTAAAATAACAAACGCCTTGAATTGAATGAGGGTTCAAATCTAATAATGACCTCCGCCTGTACGGTAGGATCGTTCTACCGAGATTGGCGTGGGTTTTGTCTCTGTGCGTACGGGGAGAGTGGAGAAATAATTGTTGCTGTAAAAGTCTTCTCTGGATAGCGGCGAAACTTAGCAAAACATAATCCATTATTCCTCCAGGCGCTATACAGTAAATCGATTTGTTTTTTGTGATGATATTTGATCACAAATTACGGAATAAAGCAGTTACCAGTAAAGCATTACCAGTTAATGACACTTATAAACACTGATAACTGATAACTGATTTAGCTTCGCTGACCTTTCCACGCAAAAGTTTTTGCGTACAAAAAACTTTTGCTTGGAACTGATAACTGAAAAGGAAAATTATGCGTCACCGTCATGCTGGTAAGCAGCTTAATCGTACAAGTAGTCACCGAAAGGCGATGTTTAAAAATATGGCGGTTTCTATAATGCGTCACGAACTCATCAAGACGACTTTGCCTAAAGCAAAAGAGCTGCGTCGTGTTGTTGAGCCATTGATTACTTTGGCTAAAAAGGACAGTGTCGCAAACCGTCGTTTGGCTTTTGCTAGATTGCGCGACAGGGAAATAGTGACTAAATTGTTTAATGAACTCGGCCCTCGTTATAAAGAGCGTCCAGGCGGGTATCTACGCGTTCTTAAATATGGCTTTAGGCAGGGAGATAAAGCGCCTATGGCTATTGTGGAATTAGTAGATAGACCAGAAACAAGTGATAAATCTGCTGAAGCTTAGAATCTATTTGAAAACCGCTCTCTCTAATTGTGGCATCTGAAATGGCTGTTATTTTAAAAACCGGGGATACCCGGTTTTTTTATGGCTAGCGTTTGAGATATCGAATCAATCTCAAAAAATCCAGGAATTCAATCTAAACCTTCTGTCCACAGACAGCAAACACCGGATCGGCATATTGACTTTCATGGATATATTTATCATCCGCTGGTCGTGGAAAATTTCGCATAGAATACGTGGATAAATGATTGTATTGCTCTGATTTTAAAAAATATTCCATGACAAGTCCAAGACGTTCAAATTCGTGAAGTTCAGGCCAAATATTGATCACTTTGGGCGGAAACCAACGATTAGAGAAGGTAACGATAAAATAGCCCCCCGCTTTTAAAATCCGTGACACTTCTTGAAAAACCTCAAAAGGCTGAGTCAGGTATTCAACAGAAACGGTGCAAATAACCGCGTCAAATGCCTTGTCATCAAATGGTATACGTGGCGTTTTGTTCAAATCGTGAAGAAGATAGCCTGTCAACTGATTATTATTTTCTAACTCCTCTTGATTCAATCCGAGTCCCATCAGATCGGCTAATTCTAATTTTTCTGGAAGATGCGATTTCCAACTGCTCATCAAATCTAATACCTTCATGCCCGGTTTAATAAATTGACTATAAAAACCCGTGATGACTTCGATAGCTTTAGCATCAAGATGGGTTACAAGACGAGGTGTGCTGTAAAATTCGCTGTCGTCAGTCCAATCCATTCTGGCAAAAGGATCATCATAAAAAAAATCGGTATGCCTATTTTCGTAACGGCTCTGAAAACCAATGCCATTACGGGTCATTATTTCTACCCAATCATTACACCTGCCTCCTCTTTCCTCATGACTACCTTGGACTTCATGGACTTTCGCAGCCAATTTGAGTGTATGTTGGGCTAAGGGGTGATTAAAATCAACTTGTAGCGTTGTTTCATCAAGTCTGAGACAGCGAAATGGGATCAATTTTTCTTTAACGGCTCCAGAAACATTTTGCAGAAATTTTTTAGGATAAAAACGACCTAAACGCGGATCAAGAATCTTGCCGTGCAAAAAACGGCGGTTAAATTGGGTGCGTTGCAAAGTAAAGATATTATGGCTGCTATGAGGCAAGATCATATCATCATGTGGCAACGGTACTTCAACCTCATCCCCTACTGTTTTATCTAATAATGCCTCTTGTAACGCTTGAGGAAAAAAATCTCGCCAAAAATTGACCTTTTCTCCAAAATAGCAATCAACATGAGAGGCAAATTGGCTTTGCCAGCTTAACTTAAATTCAATGCTGGCTATAGCGTTTGAATGTATTTTCTTCATATGTTTGACTCCGAATTTGATAGGCCTTCACCTCGTTATTTCGCATCAAGAAACATTGTCTTTGAAAGCTTGTTCTGTGTGTGTTCTGTTATCAACCGCTTGATATTTATTATATCCAAGGCCAACAGATTATCGAACAAACTATAGAAAAGAGAACGACAAGGATTTTTTATATTTATAAAAAAAGATTTGTCTCGCGGATATTTGTGAGTGTTAATGGCCTCTCTTCAAGTTTACAAGGTTAATTATTCTTGGATTTTTATTCCATCTCAACAGTTTTATATTTCGATAAATGAATAGAACGCGGATTTAGCGTCGCTTCCCTTCTGTTCGCTTCATTGAGTTTTTGCGCGCAAAAACTTTTTCCTCCAACGCTGATTTTTTAGCTTTAAATCAGTGTCAATCATGATAATCTGCGTTATCTGTATTCTATTTCAGGCCCACGTATTATGACTTGTGTTGCATAATTAGGAACAATCATTTGAAACAAATGCAGGTAAGTGGACTGTAAAAATACTACCCTTGTCTAATTCACTTTCTAATTCAATAAAACCGCCCATCATTAGTACTGTTTTTTGAATAATAGCCAACCCTAATCCAGTACCCCCCTATTTTCGAGTTGTTGAAGCATATGCTTGTTTAAAGGGTTCAAATATCAATTCTTTTTGTTCCTGAGTCATTCCTATGCCTTGATCACTAACACGAAATATAATCCAATCTGTATTTTCCTTTGTCACACGTTCTGCTTGCAAATCAATTTGACCCTTTTGACAAAATTTATCAGCATTACTGAGAAAATTCAGTAAAATTAGCCGTACTTTAATTAAATCAGCATGAACCTCCAGCAAGTTGTCAGACAACGAAACACTTAAAGTATTATGATTCTTGTCTACCAAGGGCTGAATAGTCACAACAATATCTTGCAACATATCAGGTAAACTGAATGTCTCCAGGTATAATTCCATCTTACCCTCTTCAATTTTGGAAATATCCAGAATATCATTGATAAGACTTAGCAAGTGCTTACCTGCAAAATATATATTTTTGCAAGTCTGTGGTAATCTCCGCCTCGCTTAATGATTCCGCTTCTTCTTGTAATATTTCGCTGTAACCTATAATAGCACTGAGTGGTGTGCGTAATTCAGGGCTCATGTTAGCTATGAACTGACTCTTGGCAATATTCGCTTCCTTTTTGCAACTTGCAGTTCCTGCTTGGCTAATTTAGCCAATTTATTTTTATTTTCCAATTCATCAGCAAAACGAATATTGTCAGAAAACGGTTGGACAATCACATCAATCAAAAAATAGTAAACAACGACTGAAATGATGACAAAAATGACATGAAGCAAAGTAATATTTAACCCATCTCCATAATTGAAAACTTTAAACGGTACCCCCAACAAAGAGACGTTATAGACTTGGCAATAATTAAAAATAAGGTGATGAAGAGAGATAGTGAGAGCTGTTGTGATAATAGGAGGGGTGTAACCTTGATTTGATGTAGGCGTAAAATAAATAACATTTCACATTTAGCGTAGCACACCGAAGGTTCACGCAAAAGTTGCGTGAAATGTGAAATCATGTTTTTAAAGAATATTTTAATAAAAAAGGTTATCAACGTCGTTTTGGCCCTCTGTGATCGGGGAACAAAAATTAAACACCAACTTATGCCCCTTATTTAATCCATTTTCCAGGTTGTTATAAAAACGTTAATAATTAATAAAAACAATTAGTTAAGCACATTTTCAGATTTTATGATCGATTAATCAATCAATAAAATTCACCCTTTTTTTACAGAAAACGCTTACATCAAATGGAGATCACACCCAATAGGAGAAACATCTTTATATCGGATCAAAATAGGGAGTGCGACAAAAACAGGGAAGTGCATCTCAATTCGACCTAAATGTTGTTGGATAAAAATAACCGAAAAAATCATAAAAAAGAGGCCCATAATCTGTCTTGAAAAAAGGGTAGCTAGAAAAAACGATAGCCTAAAAAGGCAATCAAAATAACGCCACTGCCACCTATAAAACCGAGTTTATAAAAGCCGTAACTGTACGCTGTAAAGATGCTGGCAACAAACCAGTGTAGCAACAAGAGAATCATCATCATCTTGTCAGCTTTGATAAAATCGGCTTGTAAAGCAGCCTCTACTTTTGCTGAAAAGGGCTGGTTATTTCTATTAAAAAGTTTTTTAAACCTATCAGTACGCTTAATAACGACAACTTTTAAGCACTCTTAAATCATTCATAAAATTTGATTCGACTTAAATCTGGCTGACTGTATACCTATTTCATTTTCCAACCAGCTGATTGTCTTTCCAACAAATAAATATAGATCGTATGCAAAGGTTCCTGCCCCTCATATTGGAAAAAAGAGACCCCTAATTCGTCCATAAGTTAATTCAGTTGTCGTTTTGACAGCTGATCAATCCGAAAATTCAGATGAAAATGCTTCGCATACCTCATGGTGACTTCGGCTGTCATCCCTAACTCTAAATTAACAAAAACAACTTTTAAGGCTTCATCCTGATAAATTTTCCAGTAATGAGTATAAACATGCGCTAATGTCCTCAAGGTGACGGGACAAACTGTAGAACAGCCAGGGTAGCCAAAAAAAACCAATACTAATATTGCACAACGCCTTCAACAGGGTGCGATTAAAAGTGTGAGGGAGATCATCAAAAATAAATTTTGGATAACTTTTTATGACTTGATTTGGTTTTACCCCCGCACTTTTAATCGCACCTTCTTCAACAGGAAAATGGAAATTGACTGTTTTATTGCTTGTTAATGGAATAAAGGGAATCACAAATAGCCATCCACCGCTCAAAAGAACCAATAATATACCAACAATCTTTTTTCTTGTTGTCACAATTTAAGTTATCAGTTATTATATTATTTGAAAAGGATAGAACGCTGATTTGACTGATTTAACTGATTTATGCAGATTAAGAAGTGGTTTTATGGGCAAGCACAAGGGATTGCCCCTATATACACTCTTTATAGGGGCAATTCATCGTGGTTGCCCTTTATCACTTTGTTCCACAAGGAACTTGAACCAAGGGAAATCCCTGTGAAACATTGAGGCTTTTCGTTCCTAAGTCTCTAATTAGGCAATCCCGAAGATATTGGCAGGAATCTGACAGCCTGAGCTTTTTAGTGAGTGACAGGCATTTGAATTTTGTTTCGATTGACATTTGCCAGCTTGTTGTTGTTCCAAGCTGCGAGACATTTGACAGGCACCGGCTTTTATTGATGTTTGGCTTGGTATGCCTGATACACGGTTCTGCTCATGAGTTTGGCTTCGATTTGGGGACATTTGTTTCAGACTCCTTTTACTGATTTTGAGATTAAATGACTACCTTTTATGTGATGCGAATGCACAAAACGTATCTGTAAAGGCCTTTCATACTGTCAAAAATACGCTTACTTGTATTGTATTAAGACTAATTTGATTATCTCATGTCATGAGGCCTTTTTCACCTATCTTTCAACATTTAATTCAAGCTTCAAGTTTTTGCGCGGAAAAACTTGAACATCGAATAAAATTCACCGCGTACCACAGAGTGACACAGACTCTAATATATAAGATTTAAGTCGCTCAACAAAAATAAATTAACAAATAAATTAACATTTTTTGAAATTAAGAATAGAACGCTTTAGACGGCTTTAAACGGCGGATTTAGCGAAGCTTCCCTTCGGTTCCGCAGATCAAAATGTTAAAAGACTTATGTATGTATATGTAGCTACTGATTATTAAATTGATTTAAACGGCTATTCTGAGTTGCCAAGATAATCACTTTGAGGAACAACCCTTTTTTCATAACTTCTCTTGATTTGCAGTTTGCAATTTTATAAGGGCATAGGTTGATAATGATTTGAAAAACTATAAATATATTCTTCTGCTAAAGTAACTATTATGCAATAAGGATATTCAAGAGAATATTATACAAATCAAAAATTTCAATTAAGTTATTTAAAATGATTTAATAAGAGAATTCTACGCAAAAGTTTTGCTCCACAAAACTTTTACCTAGAAGATTATTTGAACTGATTTCAGACTGTTCATTTTTTAATTTTTGACTTGCCTTTTCCCGTTTGTACAAAGCTTGACTTATACGTGCCAATAATCTAATTTTATAAGGCGATACTTAACAAGAGGTAACATCATGCGTATTAACGTCAATATTGACGATGAATTGTTTCAAAAAGCCACTAATTTCAGTGGCTTGAAAACTAAAAAGGCTGTTGTCGAACAAGCACTGAACTTTTATGTTCACATGCAAGCTCAACAACAGATTCGCCAATTACGAGGCAAGATGCCCTGGGGTTGGGATGAGAATACTGAGGAGGGGCAAACGGACAAATGATTTTACCAGTATCGAAAATATGGATTGACTACTTTAATGGTAGAACCACTTCACAAACTGAATTGCTCGACGATATACTGGCTAATGGTCAAGTTATTGTAGGGGATATCATTTTGAATGAAGTCTTGCAAGGTTTTCGCACTGATACCGATTTTGATCGGGTCAAACATTTACTCACTTGTTTACCCTTTCGAGAAATGTTGGGGCAAGAGATGGCTCTGCAAAGCGCACAAAATTATCGCTTGCTACGTCAAAAGGGCCTGAGTATTCGTAATACAACGAACCTAATAGTAGGTACGTTTTGTGTGGTTAATAAATTAACCGTATTACACGATGAACCGGATTTTTCCTTAATGGTTGAGCATTTAGGCTTACCCGTATTGTAATGCAAATATCCTCCTTTTTCCAAAGCTAAGCTTTACCCATAAGTCGTCTTAAGTGTGTGAATTGTGATTTTTCAAGTCTTCATTTTTTAATGAAAACAATAATGTTAAGTCAAAAATACGTTGTCATTTTTTCTGAAAGCTTCAACTCTAAACATTCAACATTTTCAATAGAGAAATAGACTTGTTGGTCAAGATAAGTTTGGAAAAGGGGGTTATCAAAATCCTCTAATCCCCCTACACCTTCAAAAATAACCTGAATACATATCAATGATCAATGATCAAGGCTCAGTTCTCAACAGATTGATATTCTTGATATTGAATAATATTTAAGGCCAAGCGATTATCTGACAAACTCTATATGCCATGGGACACAAACTCTATATCAAAACCTTCGGATGCCAGATGAATGAATATGATTCATCACGCATTGCAGATGCCTTACAAGCCTCTCACAGGCTAGAACTGACTGATGATCCAGCCGCAGCCGATGTCTTATTGTTAAATACTTGTTCTGTCCGTGAAAAAGCGCAAGAAAAAGTGTATTCACAGTTGGGCAGATGGCGACAGTTGAAAGAAAAACAGCCTCATGTCGTCATTGGCGTAGGTGGTTGTGTCGCGAGTCAAGAAGGTGAGGCGATTCGTAAGCGTGCCCCTTATGTCGATTTAATTTTTGGGCCACAAACACTGCATCGCTTGCCGACTATGCTGTCTGAAGTGCAACGCACTCACAAACATAAGATTGATATTTCTTTTCCTGAAAACGAAAAGTTTGATAGTTTGCCAGAGCCCAAGGCTGAAGGCCCAACTGCGTTTGTGTCCATTATGGAGGGGTGTAGTCATTATTGTACTTTTTGTGTCGTACCTTACACACGCGGTGAGGAAGTCAGTCGTCCATTTGATGATGTCATTGCAGAAGTGGCTCTCTTAGCAGCTCAAGGTGTGCGGGAAGTCACCCTGCTTGGACAAAATGTTAATGGATATCGAGGCCATAAGGCAGAAGGTGATATAGCCGATTTAGCCGTATTGATAACCTATATTGCAGCGATTGATGGCATAGAGCGCATTCGTTATACCACCTCTCACCCACTAGAATTGTCCGATAATCTCATTCAAGTCTACGCGGAAGTACCCAAATTAGTCAGTCATTTACATTTACCCGTGCAAAGTGGTTCGGATCGAATTTTAAGTCTCATGAAACGGGGGCATACTGCCTTGGAATATAAACAAAAAGTACGCAAATTGCGAGCAGTACGCCCAGATTTAAGTTTGTCTTCCGATTTTATTATCGGCTTTCCGGGAGAAACAGAGGTCGATTTTCAAGCGACTATGCAATTGATTGAAGAAATTGGATTTGATCACTCTTTTAGTTTTATTTACAGCCCTCGCCCTGGAACACCAGCCGCCAGTTTACCTGATGATGTCCCAATAGCCATCAAAAAACAACGTCTTGCTCAGTTGCAAGCGCGTATCACTGAAATGGCTCACGCGATTAGCGCATCATTGGTTGGCAGTATACAACGGATTTTGGTTGAACAGCCTTCACGTAAAAATCCTAAAGAATTAGTAGCAGGGCGCACAGAAAATAATCGAGTCGTCAATTTCGCCGGAAAAGCATCTTTGATAGGGCAATTTGTAGAAGTGCGGATTACAGAAGCCTTGCCTAATTCGCTACGGGGTGAAATCTATCAATGATCAATTATCAATGATCATTCCCCCAGGTTTTAGTTTGAATTTCCATTCAAACTTTAGTTTGAATTTCCGTTCAAACTTTAGTTTGAATTGACAAACTCTAGATTTTCAGAAAAATAATTTCAAAAAGGGTGGCATTTTTAATCTCACGCTTCGCGCAAAGTCGCGTTCGTCACATTGATAGAGACGCACGGCCGTGCGTCTCTACTTGGCATCGAAGCGCCGAAGCGTGAGATTGGTTTTTTTTAGATCGAACCCTTCTTTGAAAATATAGCGTTTCCCAATTGAATGAACCGAAGGTCAGCGAAGCTAAGTACAAATTATTATCGTTCCAAATTTATTTTGCGGCCTGATTTTAGTGAAAAATTTATTTTGCGGCCTGATTTTAGTGAAAAATTTATTTTGCGGCCTGATTTTAGTGAAAAATTTATTTTGCGGTTCGTTTTTCTTGATATAACTGTACTTTATTCAATCGGGAAACGCTATAATTATCTGAATATCTATAATTGCAAACTAAAGTTGGAACGTAAACCTAGCTCAACTTGATCGAGCGAAGCTCGGAACCAAGTTTGTACAAAAACAGATATCTGTGATAAACCATTTCAATTTTGTTAATTGATGTGATAACTGATAATTGATAACTAATAAATAACTTACAAAATGATTACCAGTGACTTTACTTTAGAACCACTGGATAACCAACGTTTATCCAATCTTTGTGGACAGTATAATGAACATTTGCGTCAATTAGAGCAACGTTTCAGTGTAGAAATTCAGAACAGGGGGCATCAATTTCGTGTCATTGGACTCCCCCCGGCCGTACAGAATGTGACGGAACTTCTTAATGCTCTTTACAGCGCTACCCGTGATGAAACCTTAAATCCTGCCAGTGTTCATTTGTTTTCTCAAACGGCTCATGTCGAGGAACTCTTAGAAACACCCTCGGCCGATGACAATGTTGAGGAAAGCGAAATCGTTGTACGGACTCGTCGCAGTAAGGTTAAGGCGCGAGGCCATAATCAACGCCAGTATTTGAATAATATTAGGCGACATGACATTAATTTTGGCATCGGCCCAGCCGGTACCGGAAAAACGTATTTAGGGGTAGCTTGTGCTGTCGAAGCCTTGGAATCCGATCAAATACGCCGTTTAATTTTAGTGCGCCCCGCTGTGGAAGCCGGTGAGCGTCTCGGATTTTTGCCTGGGGATTTGGCACAAAAGGTCGATCCTTATTTGCGTCCCTTATATGATGCCCTATATGAAATGTTAGGTTTTGAACGGGTGATCAAATTGATAGAACGCCATGTCATCGAAATCGCACCACTGGCCTACATGCGTGGACGTACCTTAAATGATGCATTTATCATTCTTGATGAAGCGCAAAACACCACACTTGATCAAATGAAGATGTTTTTAACACGCATCGGATTTAATTCGACTGCAGTCGTCACCGGTGATATCACTCAAATCGACTTACCGCGTGAAACGCGATCGGGTTTGCGCCATGTCATTGAAATACTTCAAAATGTGGACGGTGTGAGTTTTAGCTTTTTTGATGCTAAGGATGTCGTGCGACATCCCATTGTTGCCCGTATCATTAATGCTTATGAACGTGCTGAACGCAAAAAAATAGCTTCCGATCCGCCAAAACGGGAAGACAAAATATCATGATAGACGTAGACATACAATACGCCAGTGATGAACCAGATTTACCTCATCAAGAGAGCCTCACTCATTGGGTTAATACCGTTTTAAAAGCTCATCATAAAGGGAAAGGGGATAACACGGAAAATGCGAATACCTTGACCCCTCAAAATGCTCCCCTTTTACCCTCATCAGTCGAACTCACGATACGCATTGTCGATGAAGCCGAATCAAAGCAATTAAATGACACTTGGCGACAGTGCCCCAAACCCACCAATGTCTTGTCTTTCCCCTTTGAATCTCCGCCAGGTGTCGAGCTACCTTTACTGGGGGACATTGTGATTTGTGCCCCCTTAGTTGCCCGAGAAGCTGCTGAACAACATAAATCCCTAGTCGCCCATTGGGCACATCTCGTCATACATGGTACTTTGCACCTGTTAGGCTACGACCATATTGATGAAGCCCAGGCGCAAATCATGGAAGAATTAGAAATCAGCCTATTACACGACTTAGGTTATCCCAATCCTTACCTTATTCAATGAGCAATAATCAAGTTTAACTTTTCAACACATTGATATCATTTATTTTTTTAATCTATACTGCTCGCCTTTGAGTTGACTTCCAATTAATGAAAGCGATTCATGCCGAAAGAACGTGGCTGCATTCTTGGATAGTGAATCAACGCTATCCTGGCTTATTCGTTTCTTTAGCTTACCGATACTTCCTAATTCGTTGTACTATATCAGGCTAACCGATTGATCTTATCAACTAGAGTTTGTTCGATAATCTGTTGGTTTTAGACAGAATAGGCTTAAGTACTGAAGCATAAATTTTCAGGTATTTTAATAGAAGCAATGTTTATTTGTAATTAGAGACGCGAAGCATCGCGTCTCTACGAAACCGCGAATTGTAGAGACGCGATGCCTCGCGTCTCTTTGCGGTAAAATACCTGTTTATTTGTGGTTCAGTACTTATTCGTTTATTTCCTAATTCGTTGTACTATATCAAGCTAACAGATTTATCTTATAAACGACAGTTTGTTCGATAATCTGTTAGTCTTGAACATAATCAATAGATCGAAAACCTTATCTCCAGAACGCTTGTAACGCCTAAATTCCTGAACGCCAGAACCATTATGATTTCTTCTAGTGCTATTTCCCAATCTAATCCGACTCTCTCTTGGCTTGAGCGTGTGAAACACGCTTTCTCTAAAAAACCACTGAATAAAACACAACTGATTACCCTGTTACATGATGCCCAACAACGCGAATTGCTCAGTACAGAGACTTTAGGCATGATTGATGGTGCCTTAAAAGTCTCTGAACAACATGTCCGCGATATCATGATCCCAAGATCACACATGGTTGTTTTAGAGTTATATGAACCGCCGGATCAATTAGTCAAAACCATTGTTGAATCAGGCCATTCGCGTTTTCCCGTCATAGGTGAAAATCGTGATGATGTACAAGGCATCTTTTTGGCCAAAGATTTACTGGAATATTATGCCAAGGGTGAAGGGAATCAATTTAATATGCGTGATGTCATGCGCCCCACTGTTTTTATTCCAGAAAGCAAGCGTCTTAATGTCTTATTGCGCGAATTTCGCACCAGCCGCAACCATATCGCGATTGTTGTGGATGAATATAGCGGTGTCGCGGGTTTAGTCACCATTGAGGATGTGATCGAACAAATTGTGGGCGATATTGACGATGAGCATGATATCGATGACCAAGTTTTTATAAAACCGAATCATCAAGGTTTTTACAGCCTCCTCGCCTTAACACCCATAGAAGACTTTAACGAATATTTTAAAGCCAATCTCAGCGACGACGAATTTGATACCATCAGCGGTTTGCTCCTACAAGCCTTTGGACACCTACCTAAACGTGGCGAAAGCATAGAACTCAATGGCTTTTATTTTCAAGTTGTACGCGCCAATCGACGTCGCATTCACTTATTGCGCGTTAAACCCCTTTCAACTGCCCCTAGCAAGACGGCACTTCAGAACAGTACAGCGGATTAACGTCATCCCCGGATTTTTGATTAACGTCATCCCCGGATTGTGATATGTTCAAAGCAAAAATCAAGAATTGTATTCAAATAACCTTCTTTTTCATTTAAAGGATCAATGAACTGTGAAACCCTTGAAATTATCAGGCTATTTAGGTGAAACACTAGCCCTCATTGCCGGCCTAAGCCTCCCACTCGCCTTTGCCCCTTATGCATTATTTCCCATTGCCGTCTTATCACCGGCCCTATTATTTTGGCTTTGGCAAAATATCTCACCACGTCGCGCATTTTCGCGAGGCCTACTCTATGGCATCGGCCTATTCGGTGCCGGCGTATCATGGGTACATATCAGTTTTCACCAATTTGGCGGCCTACCCCTAATCGGCACAATCACCTTAACAGCAGCTTTTGTCTTATTCATGGCACTCTATCCAGCATTCTTAGGCCAATTATTAACCCGCTTTTTTTTAAAAAACACCGCCATCAAATTATTAGTCATTCTACCCGCCGCATGGACACTCATGGAATGGTTACGAGGATGGTTTTTAACCGGCTTCCCTTGGTTAAGCTTAGGTTACAGTCAAATTGACTCACCCCTAAATGGATTTGCACCCCTACTAGGCGTATACGGTGTCAGTTGGCTAACCGTCTTCACAGCCGCCCTACTCGTTTATGCTATTAATATCAAACACTTAGCATGGCGTATCTTACCCGTATTACTGGTAATATGGGGAAGCGGTTGGCTACTTTCCGGCCTATCCTGGACTCAACCCGTAGGCAAAGCGAAACAAGTCGCCTTAATACAAGGCAACATTCCGCAAGAATTTAAATGGTTATCCGGATTCCAAGTGCCCAGTATGCAACGTTACTTAGAACTCAGCAAAGCCCACCGAGATGCCGATCTCATTATCTGGCCAGAAACGGCCATCGCCATGTTTTACAACGACGTATCCATCCACGTCCCCGGATTTTTAGAAGAAATAGCCGCAGAGCATACCCAATATCACACCGATTTTTTAATCGGCCTACCCGTCATGCAGCCAGACGGCCATTATTTTAATAGCGTCGCCAGCATTGGCAGCCAGCCCGGTTTTTACTACAAATCCCATTTAGTCCCTTTCGGTGAATACATCCCCTTTCAATCCACCTTTGGCGAACTCTTAAAATTCTTGAATGTACCCTTATCCGCCTTTTCCCCTGGAGAAGCCATACAACCCAATCTCAACAGTGCTAATGAAAAAATAGGGGTTTCAATATGTTATGAAGCCGCCTATGGCGAATTAATACGCAACAGCCTCCCTAGCGCCACCCTATTAGTGAATGTCAGCAATGATGCCTGGTTTGGCGACTCAATCGCCCCCCATCAACATTTAGAAATCGCCCGTATGCGCGCCTTAGAAACCGGACGTTACTTACTCCGCACCACCAACACCGGCATATCGGCCGTCATCAACACTCAAGGCAAAATCGTCACCCAAGCCCCTCAATTTAAAATCACTACCCTACGCGCCGAAGCCCAACCCTATCAAGGCAGCACCCCGTATATTCGTTTCGGCAACAAGCTCATCATCACCCTATTATTAATAACATTGATAGTAGGCACATTAGCGCCTACTCTCTGTGTCACTCTGTGGCACTCCGTGATCTCTGTATTGAAAATAAAGCTCAAATAGACTATAAATAAAATATAGAATCAATCAAGCCAACCACGTAACGCCGTGTTTTCTGAGCGTGTAATAATTTCGTTCCAACTTTAGTTTGCGATAAAAAATAACTTCCCAAATTTTAGCACCGTCATAAATTGCGCTTATGGCGGTTTCTTCCATACTGTGGATAATTGTAATTTAGATACAATTAAAAATTGCAAATAGTGACAGTGAAGAGTATATTAATACCCTTATTGGTCACTTAGTTTGCGAGATTGAACTCCTCTTTCTAACGATGCAAACTTCAGTTGGAACGTAGACCAGCAGCAATCACTGTTAAAGCTTTCAAACGCTCATAATCAAAAAAAAAGGATGAAACACCATGCAAAAACTCCTCTTATCCTTATTACTACTCACCCTCGCGCAAAACGCCAAGGCCAACGCCGAATTAAGCTTCACTAGCTTAAAGCCGCTATACGATGTCGGTGAATACATCATCATTGATTTACAAGAAAACCTACAACAACCCTCCCGTTTTGACCGAGTCGATTTATGGGTAGCCGTCGAACTACCCAGCGGAGGCTGGTTATTTAAAACCCCATTAGGACTTGCCCCCTTTGATCCCAAACCGCAAGCCTTCAGAACCTCTTTAGACACCGCAGAAAAAAACCATCGAATTTTAGACTCTGAAGTCATATCCGGTTTAGGCGGCGATTATGTCTTCTATGCCCTTTATGTCGAAGCCGGTAAAAATCCCCTAACGGCGGGTATCCCAACATACCGCTCGAATATCGCAACCGTGGCCACGACTTTAAGCAATAAACCCTTGCCACCCCCCCCAGAAACACCGCTATCTGCTCCAAACAGCCTCTCAGCAACAGCAGGCGAACAACAAATCACGCTCACTTGGCAACCCATCACTGGTGCCGCCTCTTACACCCTTTACTGGCAAGAACCCGATGGCAGCCAACGGAATCTCTCCCTTTCCGGCACATCTTACGTGCATACCGGCCTCCAAAACGACATAAACTATCGTTACTGGATAACGGCCGTCAGCCCAACAGGATTAGAAAGCCCCCCCCTCAACAACGATTGCTGCCATACCACAATTACCCGCCGGAAAAGTCTTTCAAGATAGCTTAGCAGATGGCAGTTTAGGCCCAAAAATGATCGTGATTCCAGCTGGTACGTTTAAAATGGGCGACATCCAAGGTGGGGGGGTATTCTGATGAACAACCCGTACATGATGTCTCTGTGGCGCGTTTTGCTATGGGGCAATATGAACTGACTGTCGGAGAATTTCGTCGGTTTGTCGAAGCAACAGGGTATCAAACCGATGCGGAAAAGGGAGACGGTTGTTATGTCAATCTGGATAATGATATTTTTTGGGAAATAGTGAAAGAGGCCAACTGGCGCAATCCGTATTTTTCTCAAACCGATAATCAGCCAGTCACCTGTATTTCTTGGAATGATGCGACAGCTTACGCCACATGGTTAAGCCAACAAACTGGCCAGCAATATCGCTTACCGACTGAAGCACAATGGGAATATGCCGCACGCGCAGGAACAGAAACAAAGTACTGGTGGGGAAATGAAGCCTCTCATGACTATGCGAATTACGGTGCAGAAGATTGTTGCTCTGGTGTAGCAGCAAGCCAAGATCAATGGATATATACTTCACCTATTGGCTCCTTTGCCCCCAATGCTTTTGGTTTATATGACACATCAGGAAACCTTTGGGAGTGGACGTGTTCTGAATACGACAATTATAACGGTAAGGAAACGCAATGTTTAAGACAGGAAGATTCTAGTAATAATAGCCTTTTCGTTTTGCGCGGCGGCTCGTGGTTCGACGATGCCATGTGGGTGCGCTCGACGTACCGCGTCGGGAATCAGCGGTCTATCCGTAGCAGGTTCTGCGGTGCGCGGCTCTCCAGGATATTGTAAGCCTTTGATCTTTAGCCTTTTCCCCTTTTATTTTTTTGTTTTTGGTTTTTTTGGGGGGGGGGGCAAAGCCCCCCAGCTAGGTTTTATATAGCCTTATTAATTATAATGTATTTTGATGGTAGAGACGCGATGCCTCGCGTCTCTATTTCTCGCGTGGAGAATGGATTTTTGGAGAATGGATTTTTGGAGAATGGAAATGGGTTAGAGACGCGAGGCATCGCGTCTCTACAGAAAAAGGAATTTCTCGCGTGGAGAATGGAAATGGGTTAGAGACGCGAGGCATCGCGTCTCTACAGAAAAAGGAATTTCTCGCGTGGTGAATGGTGAATGGGTTAGAGACGCGAGGCATCGCGTCTCTACAGAAAAAGGAATTTCTCGCGTGGTGAATGGAAATGGGTTAGAGACGCGAGGCATCGCGTCTCTACTAAACCTGAATACTGAAAAAGGAATTTTTAGAACATTTAGGGATGAGTCAACAACAGTTAGTTGAAAGTCTGAATGTTTCGAGACAACAAATCAGTAAGATTCTACAAGGAAAACAGGCTATAACAGCCGAAATAGCATGACATATTGGACGTTATTTTGCTTTATCCGCCAAACCATAACATAACGACAAGGATTGTTTATAATAAAGGATAAGTATCGGGCAAGCGATGGGCTCATCAATCTAATTCGTTTATCGGCCCGTCATTAGCTACGCTGAACGACGTTTCGTTGTACTCATTATACTTGAACATTGACAACTGATAACGGGTAACTGATAACTGTTCAGGGATAATTGATTATACTGAACACATTTTGAATAGGTAACTGAATCTCCATCACCTCATCAATCAGATGAGTATCACTTATACCAAAGGTTTTATGTTGTGAGGGTTGTGAATAGATATCGATTGCCTCCATCGAAGGAACAACTAACCAACATGACTTCACACCCAGCTCAAAATACGCCTTAACTTTTCTAATCAGATAACTAATGGCTTGCCTAGGTGAGAGTATTTCAATTACCAAGTCAGGCATTTGGGATACCCTTAGCAAGTCAACTTCTTTATCCGGTACTTTTGGCGGGTTGATATAAGCGCAAACATCCGGTTTCAGTTCATCCTTAACATCAAGTCGATATTCACTCAGATCATACTGGCTAATATCCAGACTTAACTCAGTCATAACAGCCAGTTTCTTATCGCATTTAAACTTCAGCCAACCCGCTAAATTGGTTTGCACAGTGCTATGATTTAACGAACCCATCTCATCTTCCCCATCAATCGCATTGTTTTCAATGCTATCAGTGTCGCTCATATTACTCCTTTCATACATTGGTTTCTGGTGTGTTTGAAAGAAAGGCCGCATACCGCGTTCCCGTTGCTTTTTTGGATAGAACGCTGATTCTCATGATTAAACTGATTTAGCTTCGCTAATTTTGCGTGGAACGCTGATTAAAAAAAATCCGCGTCAATCATGACAAGAAGCAGAATCAGTGTTCTATGACAAGAGAAGCCAATGCCAGCCCTAACCAACCAATCGTTAAATAACGCGGCGTACCTGGTGGAATTTCTAAAGTAAAATCAGTATTTTGCATCGTTTTGAGAACCTTCATTAAATGTGTAATCAGTGTATAACGACAAGGATTGTTTATTCGAAGCGGATAAATCCTGGGCAAGCAATAAACTCATCATATAAGTACTGAAGCACAAATAAACAGGTATTTTAGGACAAAGGGCTAGGGCCCCTGGTTGCTTCTATTAAAATACCTCAAAATTTAGGGTTCAGTACTTAACGACAAGGATTGTTTATTCGATGCGGATAAATCCTGGGCAAGCGATGAACTCATCAGTCTCAAAATCATTGGATCATTTATTGATGAAACTTACCGTTTAGAAGAGCGAAGCACAATCTAATCCTTTATTATAAACAATCCTTGTAGTTATATGCTTAAATAACAACACCCCGTTGTTTCAATAAGCGAGTCATTGAAAATCGCATCCCCTCCACAACTTCAATCTCTTTATGCCAGCCAAATATTAGCCAATCGCTATCAGCAGTCGCCACCATCACTTTTTGACTTTTAGACGTAATCCAAATCACTTTTTCCACCCCAAAATCCAATAATTTTTGAGTTTTGAGATGATAATAATCCATAGCCTCACCAAAATTTGACGTATCCGCCTTCGTATCCACCTCAATCACAATTTTCGGAGCCACTGCCAAATAATTATCGGTAATCTGTTCAGAAGTCAACACATTGACATCATAAATACCAATATCGGTAGCCAGATTATTACCTTTATCAAGATGTAATCCCGCTTCATTTGTCACGATTTCATAATCCGCTTCTGACAGATTTTGATACAAAAATCTTAGAATAGCCGAAATAATCATCGCTTGTAAACCGCTACAGCCCATAATCGCCTCTAATGTTTTTCCGCCTTGGCTCAGGGTTTTATACCCATTATAAAAAAATGGTTTATGCTCGATCATTTCATAAACCAGATATTCAGGAACAACATCAATTGTTTTAACGCTTGCAGAAGTGGTTTGTGCCATTTGAGTTGAGAGTATGATTTTGTTTGATAAGATAGAACACTGATTTGACTGATTCAACTTATTTCCAGTGTTCATCAGAATTAATCAGTGTAAATCATGACAATCAGTTAAATCAGCATTCTATCTTCTATAAAATTAATCATTGGACATGATTTTGAGAATGTGTTTAGCCAATCTTTCGTTGATTTCACCGTGTCTTGGCACTGACTGACAGATACCTGTGAATGGATTTTGATACCAATCATGATTAGCACCATGCCTCAAAAAAACGCAACCCTTATATTCAAGTTTTTTAATCAAATCTTTACGTTTCACTAGATAACCATTTCTTCTACTGTTTTGACTTGAGAAATTAATCCATTCTTGATCTCGAAGAGTATATCTTTTAAATTATCCTTTAATTCTTCTAATGTTTCTCCTTGAGTCCAATAATCAGGATAATTTTGTAGATAGCCTAACCATATCCCATCATTTTCTTGCCAATAGACAATCGTCACGGTTTTCATTATTCAATTACCTGCTTACTTTTTTAATCAGATCAAATAGATGGGCAAACGCTTTGGTTATACCCATCTACCTATAGGCAATTAACCGCGTCGCCAACCCTGAAACCGTTTTATCCCTTGTAGGGTGGGTAACGGTTTTTTAAAGCCCACCATTCCCCTGATAATTAACCCCGTCGCCAACCCTGAAAGCGTTTCACCCATTTTAGCACCGTTTCAGGCGCATGGGCCTTTTTCCAGTTACCAGCAGCATACTTATTAGCTTCAGCCAAAGTCGGGTAAATGTGGATCGTGCTTAAAATCTTATTGAGCCCTAATCCCCATTTCATCGCTTGAATATATTCGCTGATTAAATCGCCAGCATGGTGGCCCACGATAGTGACACCCAGGATTTTGTCTTTGCCCGGTTGCGTCAACACTTTAATAAAACCGTGCGCCTCTTGATCAGCGATAGCGCGATCAAGATCATCAATCCCATATCGCGTCACTTCATAAGCAATACCTTCTTTTTGAGCATCTTGTTCATTCAGCCCCACTCGTGCGACTTCGGGAGCAGTAAACGTTGTCCAAGGAATCACAGAATAATCCGCTTTAAATTGCTTAAAAGTGCCAAATAGCGCGTTGACACTCGCATACCAAGCTTGATGCGCTGCCGTGTGGGTAAATTGATAAGGGCCAGCAACATCGCCACAAGCATAAATATTCGGCATAGTGGTACGCAAATAGTCATCAACTTCTATCGTACCCCGTGAGCTAATCGCAATACCCAATTCTTCTAAACCAAAACCTGTCGTATTCGCCACACGCCCAACAGCCACTAAGATATCATCAAAAGGAACAATAACTTCTTGGCCGTCATGTTCACAAATCAACCGTTTTTCCCCTTCCACTTGTTCGACACGCACAGCCTTGTGATTCGTTAAGACATGAATGCCTTCTTTAGCAAATTGCGTTTGAACGATATCAATCACATCAGCATCTTCACGTACCAAAATATGAGAGGCCCGTTGTATTTGGAAGACTTCAGCGCCAAATCGGGCAAAAGCTTGAGCCAGTTCACAACCAATCGGCCCACCACCCAGCACCACTAAACGTTTCGGCAAAATACTCAATGTCCAAATCGTGTCAGAAGTGTAATAACCCACCTCTTCTAGGCCCTGCAAAGCCGGCACAAAAGGCCGTCCACCACTGGCGATGATGATATTACGGGTACTGATTTCTTGATCATTAACGCGCACATGGTAAGGAGAAATAATCGTCGCTTCACCTTGAATACACTCAACACCGAGTTGAGTATAACGTTCTACCGAATCATGAGGTTCAACGGTTTTGATAACCCGGTGAACACGAGCCATGATGTCAGCGAAATCAAATTCAACATGGGCACTTTTAAAACCATATTCCTTCGCGCGCTTAATATAAGACAGGATTTTAGCCGAACGCAAAATCGCTTTACTCGGTACACAACCCGTATTTAAACAATCGCCCCCCATTTTGTGTTTTTCAATCAACGTCACTTTGGCTTTCACCGCCGCCGCAATATAAGCACTGACTAAACCAGCCGAACCAGCACCGATCACAACCAGATTAGTATCGAAGTGCTTCGGTTTGGGATAACGGCCCATGATTTTACGCACTTTGGCATAATCCAGCATTTTTTTAGCGATCAAAGGAAAAATGCCGAGTAACGCGAAAGAAAATAACAGAGCAGGTGACAAAATACCGCTAAGTGATTCCAGCTTACCGATTTCCTTGCCCGCATTGATATAAACAAGGGTACCGGCCAACATACCCACTTGACTCACCCAATAAAATTTCCATATTTTAATCGAGGTTAATGCCATCGCTAAATTAATAGCGAAAAAAGGAAAAGCAGGCACCAAGCGTAAAGCAAAAAGATAGAAAGCCCCATCCTTTTCGATACCGCGATTAATCGGGCCTAATTGTTGTTTAAAGCGATTTTGAACCGTCTCTTTAAACAAATATCGGGCCAATAAAAATGCCAAAGTGGCACCAATGGTGCTCGCAAATGAGACAATAATAATGCCCACTAACAAACCAAAGATAGCCCCAGCGGCTAAAGTAAGTAAGGTAGCCCCCGGCAACGATAACCCAGTCACAAGTACATAAATGGCAAAATAAATCGCAATTGTTTGCCAAACCTGCGCCTCATAAAACTGAACAATCGCCTCTCGTTGCGCCTGAAAATATTCAAGGCTAAGATACGTTTGTAAATCATAATAAAAAAAGAGGACAACTAAACAGGCTATTGTAGCCAACAAAATCAATTTACTGCTTTTCATAATAGATCAGCCCATTTTGAATTGTTGAAGAGTGATAGGATAAAACGCGGATTAGACAGTTCAGACTGATTCACATTGATTAAACATATGATTCTTATAGAGATTGTCAAGCTTGGGTGGCTTCGCGCCTTTGCGTAATACTCAAAAATCAATTATTATTCATACGCCAACCCCCAAGGGGGCGCATTCCCATCAGATAAATTTTGAAGGCTCACTTTTCGTTTATGTTATTTTGCGGCCTTTTTTTCGTTCAAAATTGATTTTGCGGCCTTCTTTTCGTTCAAAATTGATTTTGCGGCCTTTTTTTCGTTCAAAATTGATTTTGCGGCCTTCTTTTCGTTCAAAATTGATTTTGCGATAGCCAAGAATGACCCTTTTTTTGGGAATGCGCCCCCCCCAAGGGGTTGAATGTGAAACGACGTTCCAAACGTAGCGAGATCATAGCCCCAGGATTTGGGGAAAACAATATCAAAACGGCCTCAACCCCGTGTTCCCTGAACTTCCCAAAAAGGAAAAAACATGAGCAACGACAAAAAACCCAAAGAGAAATTAATTCCCGCCTATCAAAAAATGATGACGCGGGTTGAAAAAACACAGAAAGGCTCGACTACCAAAACATTACCTCAACATATTGAGGCCGCTATTGAAAAAGCCGTTGAACTTGAAGAACTCAGCCGCGAAGAGGCCGAACGCATTGGTGACTATTTACGGCGCGATTTGCAAGATGCCGCTGAATTTATCATCACCACCGAACAAGCCTTAGCGGATTGGATACGTTTTGATTTAGAAATCATTGAAGAACGTTTGCTAGAAATGTTTAGCTTAATGGTTGATCAAACTCGCCAAGAATTAGACAATATAGCCGAATCTGCCCGTCAAGCGACGGAATGGCATAGCGGCGAAATGACAGCACTGGGCACCTTGTATTGCGAACAATGTAATAAAGCCATACATTTCCATCAACCGGATTACATCCCCGTTTGTCCTAATTGCAGCGCAACCCGATTTAAGCGGCCTGTTGAGACAGCATGATTTTCTGATTATAACGAATGATTTGCTTCGATAGATTTTGCCACGGAAAAACACGGAAATACACGGAAATATTCCGTGCATTGAAGTGTCATTCCGTGGCTTTTAATCATCCCAATTCTTTCATTCTCAATTCCTTTTAAAGAATCAGGATAACTGATAACTGATAACTGAACACCCTATTTTTGTTTGATGACTAACAAGGTAATATCATCAGCCACCTTTTGCGTACCAATGTGTTCTCGGACATCGGCAATCACGGCTTCTTGTATTTCTTTGGCTGATTTCTGCCAGTTTTGACTCACTATATCGCATAAGCATTCCATGCCATATTCAACCTCTTCGGTATTTTGGGCTTCCGTTATACCGTCCGTGTACAGAACAATCCCTTCCCCTTGTTCTAATTGTATTTCCCGTTGTGACACAAAAGGGGCTATATCGGATTTTAAGCCCACCATAAAACCTAAATCAAATGTATCAATCCGATCGATTAGCCCATCTTGATGTACTAATAACACATCTTCATGTTGGCCCGTTAAAAGCAATTTACCCGCTTCATAATCCAATAAAGACAAGGTCAGATTTTTATCGGTATGAAGGCGTTGTATATTGTTATAAACCGCACGATTGAGAACGGTTAAGAAGGTTTTGGGATCACTGACATCATTCGTCAATAGGGTTTGTACGGCCATTTGTACCATCAGCATCAAAACACCACTTTCAAGTCCATGCCCAGTCACATCACCAATACCGATTTTCACATGCCCATCATGTTCAATAATATCGTAGTAATCGCCTCCGACTTCATCGGCAGGTTCCATAAAACAGGCAATATCTAGCGCCTTAATGCGCTGAAGTTCGGTGTCGTCGGGCAGCACCATCTTTTGCAGTTGACGGGCTACGTCTAATTCTGCACTCATACGCGTATTTTCAGCTTCTAGGCGTTTATTCAGGCCCGTAATTTCTTCGTTAGCTTTGGCAAGTTGAGCAGTGCGCTCTGCCACTTTTTCTTCTAAGTGATTAGCATAAGTGGCGTTTTCCAGCGAAATCGCAATCTGGCTTGAGAGCAATTTTAAAACCGTTAAACGATCTGATGTAAACGCATCAGACATCAAATTATTTTCGAGATACAACACCCCAGTCAGTTTGCCATGATACAAAATAGGCTGACATAATACCGATTTAGGTTGTTTTTCAATGAGATACGGATCATTCGTCAAGCTGTCCTCACGAGTAGCATCGTTGAGTACCAGCGGGGTTTGATTCCTCAGCACCGTATTGATAACCGCACGAGGCACTAATAATTCTTCGCCTGCTTTCTCTAAAGGTAAGTTGTGTAAGTCAACTTGAACTGATTCTGAGTCTGCCGAAGCGATGGCTTCAAGCCAAAATTGTCCCTGTTTTTCTAAGATTAAAACACCCTGCTGAGCGCCGACATTTTCAATCACAATCTGCATCAGATTACGAATAAATTGCTCAAGCACCCTTTCATCCGAAATCGCTTGTGACGCTTTCATGACGCTGGAAAAATCCAGAACATCAGACCCCATCATGCCAGTAACAGTAACGCTATGACTGGCCGTATAGGTACTGGTTGTCTTGTGACTCGGAAAGCGGGGTGATTCGTTGCGAGTAAGAAGAGGAGCAAGCAATTGGGGATAACCTCTTTCCAAATCCGCCACTTTGGCTTTCGCACCCCAGCGAGCATAGCCATAATAGGCCTCTGTCATATAGGTTTGAGCAATTTTTTCTTTACCCCAACCCAGATAAAAGCGGGCTGCGACTTCATTGGCAAGGGCCTCTTCTTGAATGTACTCATTTTCTTTCGCCCCAGCAATGGCACGGTCATAGCAATCCATCGCTTCAATCTGCTCACCGAGAACACGGTGTCGCTCAGCTTCCACCAAATCAAATTTATGTTGGTAATTCATCGGTGCATGTGTTGCCCAGTTCTGCATCTTCTCTTGGTTAGCTTGCACTTTATCAAGATGGGATTGTTGTTCTTCCTTTGAACAATCTGGGTACACAGCCAATCGTGCTAAAGAATCATAAAGATAAATGGCAGAAGTGGCCCCCATAATGGCATTTGGCACGACATAAGGTTCTTCGGCAATGCTCATATTGTCAATGACCTGACGGTACTCTTGGAACAGATACGAGAGAACAATTTTGTGGAAATAAAAAAAATACAAACCAAGCACATCATTCTGTTGTTGCATAATCGGTAGCATTTGTTTCTCATTATATGCATCACCAATAAGATGGCATGGATTTTTAGCTTTTCCCATTAAATTCAAAATTGCTTGTCGAAAGCTTCTGGTATAATTAAAGGAAGGTTCCTGCTTGATTTGACGGAAGAATTCAATATAGTTTGCCATCTCACGTTCTAAAGCAGTAAGTTCTAAACCACTAGAATAGGAATGAGTACAGTATTGAAGACCGCAATAACTTGCACCTTCAAAATGTCCAACTTCCAGCCCGCTTTTATAACCTTCCTGTAGAGGTTTTAGGCATTTCCTCATATGAACTTTCCAATAATTTAGAGCGCCTTCAACGACATCATATACTTTCGCCTTGATTTCTTTAGCATTCAACTTTTCCAAAACGGCTAAACCCAGTTGACCAAATTGATAACCCGTTTCAATATCACCCACAATTATCCCATAAACAGCATAACTATAGGCAGACTCAGGGGCATTGCCATAATTGAGCGATAACTGAACTTGTTGACACACTATCAATGGAAAAAATTCAGGTGCAGCATCATAAGCAGTGTTTGAAATAATAGCTAAAATTCGCATTGCCGCTTGCTGTTTTTTGTCAGTCATTACCGGCAAATCAGCAAGTGATTCAATCGGTTTACCCTCCCAAGCGGTTCGTGTTTCTTGTAAGCAAAGCTCAATGTCTTTTTCGCTAGGTTGGTCTGGAAAATCTATTCCGAATTGTTTAAAAACGGGTAGCATCGCTTTCAGTGCTTGTACTTTCTGGTTTTGTGCAAAATGAACTTGGCTCTGGATAATATAGACGTTCACCTTATCCAGCAATGTTCTTGCTTGCTCCAGTATAATATCAGCTAATTGCGCTTGTCGCGCAAAATCGCCAGTCAGATAGGCTGCCTCTGTTGCTGACTCGTACAGTGCCAACGTTAAATCATATTGGTTCTGCCAACTCGAACTGGATAAAAGTTCCAGTCCAACCGTTAAATATCGGCTTGCCGCAGCATAAGCCGTAGAAACTTTGGCTTTGTGTCCCGCTTGTAGATTTAACCGGGCCAGTTCATCCCGCTCGCTTTGCTCCGTTATTAACGAGATGCCCAGATTCAACTGGTTGACAATATCAAATAGGTTATCATCAAGTGCCTCGAAGTCAGTATGACTTTTCAGTAATCGCCCAATTTTGAGATGGGTTGCGGGTTTCTCTGCTTTTGTGATCAGAGAATAAGCGGCTTGTTGCACCCGATCATGCAAAAACTTGTAAGGGACTGATAAGTCTTGCCTATCAGTAGCTTCAGTAGCGTCTTCTGAGGCCTGAAAAAACTTGTACACCTCGTTAATCGGTAGAATCAGCCCTTCCTGCAAGGCCTTCCATAAATCAGATGCCGTTTCAGCTTGCGATTTTTCGTACACAATGGCGAGCATCGCCAAGTCAAATTGGTTGCCAATACAAGCCGCGAGTTTCAAAACCTGCTGGGTAGTCACGGGCAACTTTTGTAACTGAAGGCCCATAAATTCAACCACATCGTCGCTAACGCTTAGCAATTTAACTTGGGTCAGATCACATTGCCAATAGCCACAATTCAAGTCAAACGTAATCAATCCCTCTTCATGTAGAAATTTGAGAAATTGATTGGTAAAAAACGGATTGCCTTGTGTTTTCTGAACCACCAACTCAGTCAGTAGCATTGCATTTTCTGAAGGGCAACTGAGCGTATCGGCAATCAAACGGTTCAGATCAGGTTGGTCAAGTGGTCCAAGGGTGACTTGATTCACCAAAGCCTCGGTTTTTCTAATCTCCTCTAGCGTCAAGATAAGGGGATGGGCTGGACTGACTTCGTTATCCCGATAAGCGCCCATCAACAGCAAATAGTGACTGTCAGTTTGCTCCATTAAGGATTGGAGCAATTTCAAAGAGGCTGAATCGATCCATTGTAAGTCATCCAAGAAAATCACCAGCGGATGTTGGGCCGTGGTAAACACATTGATGAAGTGGTGAAACAGCATATTAAAGCGATTTTGAGCCGCACTGCCTTCTAATTCAGGCACGGGGGATTGTGGGCCAATAATCTGCTCTAATTCGGGAATCACTTCAATAATGACTTGTCCATTTTCTCCCAAAGCCGCCACGATCTGGGTTTTCCACGCTTGCACTTGCTTGGCACTTTCAGTCAGCAATTGCCGCATCAGCGTTTGAAACGCTTGCACAAACGCTGAAAAGGGGATATCACGCTTGAATTGGTCAAATTTGCCCTTGATAAAATAACCCCGTTGCCGCACAATCGGTTTATGCACTTCATTGACTAAGGCGGTTTTGCCTATCCCAGAGAAACCCGCGACCAGCATCATTTCAGTCCCCCCTTCACTCACCCGCTCAAAGGCGGTTAGCAAGGTAGCGACTTCGCTTTTTCGTCCATAGAGTTTTTCGGGAATTTGAAAACGATCCGAAATATCGCGTTGCGCGAGTGAAAAGGGCTTAATTTGACCCGTGTTCTCCCATTGTTGTTGGCAGTGCTCCAAGTCGTATTTCAGGCCCAACGCACTTTGATAACGTTCTTCAGCCGTTTTCGCCATTAACTTCACAATCAAGTCATTAAGCGTCTGCGGAATGGCGTGATTGATTTGCATGGGGGGCGTGGGCGTTTGGGCAATATGACAATGCACTAATTCCATCGACTCTTCTGATTGGAAAGGCAATCGCCCTGTCAGCAGTTCATAAAAAGTCACACCCAATGAATAAAAATCGGTGCGATAGTCAATGCCGCGATTCATGCGCCCAGTTTGTTCTGGAGACAAATAAGCCAGTGTGCCTTCTAAGACATTAGGACTTTGAATTTCTTGGGTTTCTCGGGGTAATAGGCTGGAAATACTGAAGTCAATCAGTTTAACCTGCTTGGTTTCGGGGTGAATCAGAATATTGTGCGGTTTGATGTCCTTATGAATCACTCGGTTTTGATAGAGGCCTTCTAAGACTTTGACAATCGCTATTGCGATATTGAAAAACGCTTCTAAGGTCAGTGGATTCGCATTCATATACTCTGAAAGAGCAATGGCACCCACCTCTTCCATAATCAGGGCAAAGCCATTGTTATAATTTTCAAGGCCATAAGGATGGATAATCCCATCCAGATCAAGATTTTTGGCAATGGTGTATTGATTGCGAAACTGCACCAATTCGTTAAAGGTGGGATACTCATTCTTGAGGAATTTAATGACAACGGGTTTTTGATCCGTTTCTCGTTGTCCCCGATAAATCAAGGTTCTGGTACCATCGTAGAGCTTTTCCGTCATACGATAGCCCAATAGGGTAGGTGTTATTTCGGTCATATTGTGATTTTTCTATGTACAGGACAAAAAACATAATGATTTGATTTTTATAGTAAGTACTGAACCCTAAATTTTCAGGTATTTTAATAGAAGCAACCAGAAGAGGGGGCAATACCTTCGGATTGCCCTTTGCGGTAAAATACCGGTTTATTTGTGCTTCAGTACTTAGAGACGCACGGCCGTGCGTCTCTACTCAATGCGACTTTGCGACTTTGCGGCTTTGCGTGATATTAAAAATGCCACCCTTTTTGAAATTATTTTTCTGAAAATCGAGAGCAATACGATAAGGCTATTCTATCTCCTTATCTACCTTCATTTTCATGACCTCAAACACCGCAGCAAGTTCGTCTTGGGTGTAGCCCATATCCACAGCTTTTTTGCAATAACCTAACACACATTCCATGAAAGCGGTATCAAGCCGATTTTCTTTAATAAACTCAAGCAGGTGTTTAAGGCCAGCGACATGGACATCAAGCGTTGCAATCTTTGCTGTGTAACTGCCCTCGTTAATCATTTTCTCACTCATGTTAAGGGTATCCGGGATAAGTCCAGAAAGGAGTGGAATTGTTGCCGAGAGGTACTTGTCTACCGGGAATCCTTCAGAATTACAGATTGCCGCACCATGAAGGAAGCCCAATGAAGCACCATAGTAAACCGATATAGTACTGATGTCGAGCGTAGCGGCATGTCCAGCATCCTTTCCAACAAAGCGCGGGTTCCCAGCGAGACAACGCAATAAAGCTTTATTCTCTTCAAATACTTTTTCAGAACCGGAATAGAAGAACACACTTTCTTCCTTACCAATACCGGTTGGATACTCTAAAATAGCACCATCCAAATAGGATATCCCATTCTGGTTAGCCCAGGCTTCACTCTCACGAGCTTCGCGTGGAAAGCCAGTGGAGAGTTGAACGATTACTTTCCCTTTTAGTTTCTCAATCACTTCTGGCGTTTGGAGTAGGGATTGAGTAGCTTCGTAGTTGAGCAGACTAATAACCATCACTTGGCTTGCCTCAGCCGCATCCACCACAGATTTTGCCACTTTTGCGCCGGCTTGTTCAAGTGGCGTACATTTGCTTGCGGTACGGTTCCAAACGGTAACGGGGTGATTATTTGCTAAAAAGGCTTTAGCAAGTGCCGAACCCATTAATCCCATACCAATAACTGACACGGTTTTTTCTGCCATTTTAAATTTCCTTTAGTGACGTATTACTTAATTTTAGAAGATAATTCAAGTCCTAAAGTATGACTTTTTCTGATTGTAACTGATTTTGGGGACACCAGAAATAATGGCGCTTTGAACGTCACTTTGCGTAGTGACTTCGTTTCCATTATTTAGAAAGGGCGAACACGCAAGGGCAGCCCCTACGCAAAATCTTGTAGGGGCGAACCTTTGTTATCGCCCTCCCAAAAATCCGTTATAATCAGGAATTTTTATAGGTATAATATTTCTCTATAAATCAAATAATCCCGTTTTTTAAAATACCTGTTAATACATACTTTAGTACTCAGTTATTGCTTATCAAGGTAAGTTCTCAATACCTTGGCTGTTGCTTCAACGTTGGGTGAAAAATTCATGCTCGTGTGATTCCCCGATATATCATAGATATCCATGCCTTCAACAGCCAAGTCTATCCAATTGCGTTCGGGATTCGTAGGCAGATAGGTATCACGTTCTTGAGCACGAAAAAAAAGGAGCTTGCCTTGATAAGTTTTCGGTATATAATCATTCATCGCTTGGTTGTTCGCCTTGATAACATCAAGAAAGTGGCGAATATGAAGAATAAATTCTTCAGGATACACTTGGTTAGCCGTTTTGCTATGTTTATAGAAATAGCGTATTTGTTCCTCTAAATCAAGTTGACTAAATTGTTCAGGCGGTACTGGAAGATCGAGGTTGCCATCAAGTCCAAGTGCATAAGCTATAATTCTTACATCATCGGAATCTTCCTGTTCTATTAAGCTTTGCTCTGGCCCAACAGTATCCATCATGAATAATAATACTATTTTTTGACCCCGCGCGTAAAATTGCTGTGCCATTTCAAAGGCCACAAGACCACCAAATGAATGACCACCAAGAATGTATGGTCCTTCAGGCTGGACAACTTGCAGGGCGTTGATATAGTGAGTTGCCATGTCTTCAATTTGAGTCAATGGCTGTACTTCTCCGTCTATGCCTTGTGCCTGTAAAGCGTAAACCGGTTGTTCTATGCCTAAAGAATTGATTAAATCGCGGTATATGTAAATATGTCCACCGATAGGATGAACCAAAAAGAGTGGTTTTTTAAGGGGGTTGCCAGCTTGCATTTTCACCAATGACTGTGGCAAGGCTTTTTGTAAGCCACTCTGAGTATTGCCAGTATTGTTTGTTAGTACTGCTTGAATGGATTCGGATAAAGCAGCAATAGTGGCATTTTCCAATAAACTATGAGCGGATAATTTCACTTGGATGGTTCTGTTTAGTTCAGAAACCAGTTGCACAGCGACCAGAGAATCACCACCTAACTCAAAGAAATCATCAAAAATCCCCACTCCTTCAATACCCAGAATTTTTTTCCAAATGTTAGTTATTGTTTGCTCAAGTTCATTACGGGGTGCAGTATAAGCATTATTCAATTCGGGTCGGGCATGTTGTCCTGATACTGATTTGGTTGCAGATGTTGGGGCTGATGCTTTTGAGGAGGATATTATAGCAGCAGTCCGTGTTTGTAAATCCCACGTCGATACAAAAATATGAGGCTCTTTGCTGTGTAAAATACGGTTAAAAACATCGCTACCTTCTGTGGGTAATAAACTGTTCTCAATATCTTTTTGAACCACATTCACATTGCTATTGGTAGTCGATATTTTCTGATCTTCGTATTGAGATTTTTGAGCTTTTATAGTCGTATTGACCGCCATTCCAACTTCTTGCCAACCGTCCCAACCAATACTGACCACAGTAGATGCGCCATCTTTAATCGCCCTATAATGAGCAAAAGCGTCAAGGAAAGCATTGGCGGCACAATAATCAACCCGTCCAACTCCGCCTAATATTGAATTAAGCGAGGAACATAATACCAAAAAGTCCAAGTCAACATCTTTGAGTACGACATCAAGTACTTGAGTTCCCATTACCTTAGGTGCCAGAACACTTTCTGCTATTTCCCGTGTCTTTTGTTGCAGGACACTTTCGTCTATAAGTCCGGCTGTGTGAACTACCCCATGAATATGAACAAACCGTTCTAATGATTGAGTAATGGCAGCCTGCATTTGTTTGAGATTAACGACATCAGCGGTGATAATTAAAACTTCAGAACCCAAGGCTTCGATGGTTTGCACTTTCCTAATCTTGCGGCTAATGCTATCTTGTTCATTATGATTGGTCAACCATTGTTGCCATTCGTTTCTTGCCGGAAAAGTAGAGCGCATTGTGAGTATAAGTTTGGCTTGCACCGTTTTGGCTAAGTATTCCGCTAATGTAAAACCTATACCGCCCAATCCCCCGGTAATAAGGTAAACACCTTTTTCCCTTAATCTGGATGTTCTGCGATTTTTTTCCAAGCAAATTGCTTCAAAGCTTGATACCCAACGATGTCTGCCACGATAGGCAATGATTGAGTTAGAGTGTTGAGCGACGATTTCTGATAGCAATTGATCTATGAGTATCCCGTTTGCTTCTGCGTCGGGAAGAACAATATCAATGCTGCGACAGGTGATATTATGGTACTCTTGCGGAATGACTCTACACGGACCTAACAGGGTTGCCTTCTCTGGACATAATGTTTCATCACCAGTCACCATTTGTAGATGGTTTGATATCACTTCAATCTGAAGGGGGGCCGTGATATTATGCTTTCCAAGTGCCTGAGCTAAAAAAAGCAGACTATAAAAACCTAAATTTTGCAACTTATCAAGAAATTCAAGTCCTGATTCAGTGTCATGGTTCGGTGTGACAGTCCATAAATGAATGATTGTTTTGGGGATTTTGTTTTGTGCTAACAATTCTTGCAACAGCGCATCGTAGTTGTCGCATTGGTGTGGGTTCAGAGTGTATTTTTGTGCCTCACAAGTAAACTGTTCCCCCACCGTCACGGTCATCACATATTGACCCTGTTGTTGCAAGCTTTTTACTAATTGTTCACCTAATCCGCAACCATCCATAAACACTAACCAACATGATGGTTCTGTTAAAGCATTGGCATCATAAATTGGGAGGGCAGTCCGTTTCCATGATGGAATATAAAACCAATCGGCAATATCTGGTTTTTTTCGTAATAAATCAGAGCGAGGTTTAACCGTTTCTACTTGAGTTGTCGGTTCAATCCAATAACGCAGCCGCTCAAACGGATAGGTTGGCAAGGGTAAGCGATAACGTTGTTCATCCGCATAAAAGCCGGACCAATTTATAGTTATCCCAGATATCCACAATTGCCCCAAAGTATTTAATAAAAAGGCACTGTCTGATTGTTCCTCTTTGGGATGAGGTAATGAAGTCAACACTAATTGCCCTGAGTTATCAGGATGTCGTTTAGCGAACGTGCTTAACGTGCGTCCTGGACCCACTTCTAGCAAAATAGGTGAGGACTCTTTAAATATTTTTTGTAATCCCGCCGCAAAACGTACTGTTTGACGTAGATGCTTAACCCAATAATTGGGATCGGTGGCTTCAGTATCGTTAATCCAAGTACCGGTGACATTAGAGATAAAAGGGATTTGGGGTGGCTTTAACTGAATTTTTTGCACTTGTTCCAGAAACGATGGCAAAATCGGTGTCATCATTTCTGAATGAAACGCATGAGAGGTGTGCAAACGTTGACATTCCACGCCTTGTTCTGCCAATTGCGCGATCAATTGTTCCACGGCTTCAAGCGTTCCCGACACGACGCTTTGGGAAGGCAGATTAATAGCCGCTAAATCAATATTTTGATTCAGTAAGGGCCGTATTTTCGCTTCTGTAAGGGGTACCGCCAGCATCGCCCCGGACGAGACTGATTGAATTAAGCGTCCCCGCGCAGCGACTAATATTAAAGCCTCGTCTAAAGTCAATACCCCGGCTAAACAGGCAGCGACATATTCCCCGATACTGTGTCCTATCATGGCTTTGGGTTGTATACCCCAACTTTGCCATAACTGGGCAAGCGCATATTCAATGACAAACAGGGCAGGTTGGGTAATAGCAGTTTGTTTGAGTTTTTGGGTAGCAACCTCGGTTTGTTCCTGATTGGGATACAATACTGTACGTAAATCCAATCCAATATGTGGTTTGAGAAATTCGGCACACTGGTCAATATGTTCACGAAACACCGGCTCAATTTGATACAGTTCTAAACCCATATTAACATACTGGGCCCCTTGCCCAGAAAACATAAACACCACCGCAGGTGCTTTATCACTTTTGACAGTTTGAGTCAAAACTCGTTTAGCATCCCGTGTTTCCAATGCCTTGATTGCGTCTTCAAGCGTTTCACAGACTAACATGCGACGCTGACTCAAAGCAGTGCGCCCGACTTGATAGGTGTAAGCCACATCAGCTAAATTCAGGTCAGGATGTTGTTTAAGATGTGCCACTAACTGAGTGGTTGCCGTTTCGAGGGCCGTGTCCGTTCTGGCCGACAGGAGCAGTAATTGCCCTGGCCGGTTCGATTTTCGGATTTTTGATTTTGGATAAGGGGCTTCTTCTAATATCACATGCGCATTGGTACCGCCTATGCCAAAAGAACTGACCCCTGCACGGCGAGGCAGGCCAAGCGTTTTCCATTCAGAAAGTTCGGTATTGATATAAAAGGGGCTATTAGGCAAATCCAGTTTCGGATTCGGTGTTTTAAAATGCAGAAGCGGGGGTATAAATTGATGTTTAAGGGCTAATACGGCTTTAATTAAACCGCTTACACCTGAGGCGGCATCTAAATGGCCAATATTGGTTTTAACACAACTGATAGCACAATAGCCTTTTTTGTCTGTCTTGGCACGAAACGCTTGCGTCAATGCCGCAATTTCAATGGGATCGCCCAGTGGGGTGCCCGTACCATGCGTTTCAACATAACTGATGGTTTCAGGGGAAACCTCAGCCAGGGTTAAGGCTTCTGCAATCACCCGAGTTTGCCCCGCCACACTCGGCGCAGTGTAACCTACTTTTAAAGCACCATCATTGTTAATGGCAGCACCTCTAATAACGGCATGAATCGTATCCCCATCATCTAGTGCGTCTGTTAATCTTTTTAACACCACAATACCGACACCATTGCCATCAATGGTGCCCAGGGCATCAGCATCAAAAGCGCGACAATGTCCATCGGGTGACATAATCATACCTTCTTGATAAAAGTAACCTGATTTTTGTGGTAAAGAGATACATGCAGCACCAGCTAAGACCATATCGCATTGATAATCTAAAAGACTTTGATAGCCCATTACCACAGCAACTAAAGAGGTAGAACACGCCGTTTGTATCGAAACACTAGGGCCACGTAAATTTAATTTATAGGAAACTCGGGTACATACGAAATCACTACTATTACTGATACCAATTTTAAAATGACCAATATTTTCACTAAGTTCCTGATTTACATTAATATTTTTTAATAAATAGGTATTAATATTAGCTACACCACCATACACACCAATTAAACCGGCATAAGTTTTAGGATCATAACCGGCGTTTTCCAATGCTTCCCAGGCGCATTCTAAAAAAAGACGTTGTTGAGGATCAGTGATTTCTGCTTCTTTGGGGCTAAAACCAAAAAATTCTGCATCAAATTCAGCGACATTATCCAATACCCCCTTAGCTTTGACATAACTGCTGTCCTTTAAGATGGCCGGATCAATGCCCGCATCAATCAGTTCTTGGTCCGAAAAAAACTTGATTGATTCTACCCCATTTTTAAGGTTTTGCCAAAATTCATCCGTATTTTTAGCCCCCGGAAAGCGGCCAGACATGCCGATAATGGCAATGCTTTGTTCGTTGATGTCGTCGAGAGTTGAATCATCCATTTTTTTATATTTCAAATAGTTAGACTTACTTAAGTTTTTCTATGATCGCAGTGCAAACGGGCGCATTTCTAAATATTGAAGGCCCGATTTTCGTTCCAAATTGATTTTGCTTTCGCTTGGAGTGCAAAATTGATTTTGCGACGGCCAAGATTGATACCCTTTTTTTGGGAATGCGCCCAGTGCAAACTAAAGTTTGCACTCCAATATCGCAAACTAAAATTTGCACTCCAATATCGCAAACTAAGTACTGAACCACAAATAAACAGGTATTTTACCGCAAAGAGACGCGAAGCTAAGCAAATCTACAATTCGCGGTTTCGTAGAGACGCGATCGCGAAGCGTCTCTAATTACAAATAAACATTGCTTCTATTAAAATACCTGAAAATTTTTGGCGAAAGTACTTAAAGTTTGCACTCCAGCTATCGCAAACTAAAGTTTGCACTCCAATATCGCAAACTAAAGTTTGCACTCCAATATCGCAAACTAAAGTTTGCACTCCAGCTATCGCAAACTAAAGTTTGCACTCCAATATCGCAAACTAAAGTTTGCACTCCAATATCGCAAACTAAAGTTTGCACTCCAATCTCGCAAACGACGCGTTCTATTTTATTTAGGATTAGCGGCGTTTTTTTCGCCGTTGCTGTCTTGCTTCTTTGGTTTTGGCTGCCCGATGATCAAAGTCTTCTTGAAAAACGGGTTCATGTTGTTCTGTGAGCGAAGACGCTAAATAATCAGCCAAGGCACTGATGGTGGGATACTGAAACAGCGCCAATACCGGCACTTCTCGATTTAATACCGTTACCAATTTCTCTTGCGCTTGTACCAACAATAAGGAATGAGCCCCTAACTCAAAGAAGTTATCCTGTATGCCGATTTGATTGACACGCAACACAGCCTTCAAAACGGTTTCGATTTGAGTTTCGATTTGAGTTTGGGGAGCAAGGTATGCGCTTTCCAAGCTTGCAGATGCCTGTTCTGGTTGAGGTAAAGCTTTTCGATCTATTTTACCGTTAGGTGTCAGTGGCAAGGCTTCTAGTCGGACAAAGGCTGAAGGTATCATATAATCCGGTACTTGATTTTGCAAAAAACGACGCAGTGCTGTGGTAGAAAGCATCTGTTGGGGTTTAGCAACAAGGTAGGCAATCAAACGTTTATCACGGGGGATATCCTCGCGAACGATGACGATCACTTCTTGCACACTAGGATGTTGACTGAGTGCTACCTCAATTTCTCCCAATTCGATGCGAAATCCCCGGACTTTGACTTGGTGATCAATGCGGCCTAAAAATTCCAGGTTACCATCGGGCCGATAGCGCACTAAATCCCCTGTTTTGTACAAACGGTTCTTTGGATTATCACTGAAAGGATTAGGAATAAATTTTTCGGCTGTCAATTCAGGACGGTTGAAATAACCACGCGCCAAACCATCACCACCAGTATAAAGTTCTCCGTAAACACCAATAGGCACTTGTTGTTCGTTCCCATCTAACACATAAACTTGAGTATTGGCAATGGGATGTCCAATAGGCACGGTATCATTAACTGGAGCATAATTGTCAATTGGATAGCAACAAGTGAAAGTCGTGTTTTCTGTTGGTCCATAACCATTGATTAAGCGACAGCCTTTGAGTGTGTGAAGCACTTTTTTGACATCAGGCACAGATAAAATATCACCGCCTGCTAATAGTTGATGCACTTGCCTCAAATATTCTAGCCGTTGATTTACCATCAAATGAAACAAACCTGCCGTCAACCACAGTGTTGTGATTTTATGGTGTTGTAGAGCTTGTCCCAACTCTTCTAAAGCCGGTACATGGGGAGGCATGATGACCAGTTTGGCACCATTAAGCAATGTTCCCCAAATTTCAAAGGTTGAAGCATCAAATGAAATCGGTGCCATTTGGAGACCAATTTCTTTTTGAGTGATATTAATATAGTTCGTATTTTTGACTAATCGCACCACACCACGATGTATGATACTCACGCCCTTAGGTGTGCCGGTTGAACCTGAGGTATAAATCACATACGCCAAGTTTTCTGGTGTCACTTCAGCAGAAGGATTTCCCTCGTTGAAATGAGAGATTTTTTTCCACTCAGTATCTAAATAGATGGTAGAAACCAACTGAGCCGGTAATTTATCAATCACGCCCGTTTGAGTTAATAGTATCGAGACTTGGGCATCTTCCAACATAAAGGCTAAACGTTCCTGCGGATATGTGGAATCAAGTGGCACGTAGGCTCCGCCCGCTTTGAGGATGCCCAATAATCCGATAATCATTTCTAAGGAACGCTCTACGCAAATTCCGACTAAGGTTTCTGCTTTGACTTCTAACAGGATGAGGTAATGGGCTACTTGATTGGCTCGGCTGTTTAATTCACGGTAGCTGAGTTGTTCTCCTTCAAAAACAAGGGCTATCGCTTCCGGTGTCTGTTCAACTTGGCGTTCAAACAAGTGCTGAATACACACGTCTGCCGGATAATCGGTTTGGGTGTTATTCCATTCGACAAATTGTTGCTGTTCTTGTGCGGTTAATAGCGGTAAATGCGATATAGGCTGTTCTGGATCAGCTACAATGCCCTCTAAGAGTGTCTGGTAATGCCCTATCATGCGGACGATAGTGGCCTCATCAAATAAATCCGTGTTGTATTCAATGCGACCAATCATGCCATCAACCCTTTCATCCAATTCCATCGTTAAGGCAAATTTCGCGGTATCCGTTTGGATATCAAGTTGATTGAAGCGCCAATCCATATCAAGGGGTGAGAGAGGCGGATCAAGATCAAACATCACTTGAAACAGAGGATTGATACCCAGACTCTGTTTGGGTCGCAGTGTTGCCACTAATTGTTCAAAGGGTATGTCTTGATGGGCAGAAGCATCCATCGTCACTTTCCGTACTCGCTGCAACACTTGCTGGAAAGTCGGTGTCTCTGATAAATCGGTTCGCAAGACTAAGGTATTGAGAAAATACCCTATCATGTTTTCTAGTTCTGCGTGATCACGCCCCGCGCTGACGGTACCGATTGTTATATCCTCTTGTCCGGTATAACGGTATAGCAGTGTTTTAAAGGCCGCTAACAGGGTGACAAACAAAGTGACCCCTTCTTCACGACTCAGTGCTTTGAGTGCTTTAAGCTGTGCCTTGGGTAAGCTTAAACAACATCTTGCCCCTTTAAAAGTAGGGACAGCCGGGTAGGGCCGATCCGTTGGCAGTTGCAAGGGTGAGGATACCGGATTGTGTTCTTTCCAATAAGCCTTTTGCTCTTCTAATACTTCTGCTTGCAACCATTGTCTCTGCCATAAGGTAAAATCAGTGTATTGAACCGAGAGCGGTAAAAAGGGTGAGGGTTTGCCTTGAGAAAAGGCTTGGTAAAGCGTTGCCAGTTCGGGTATAAAAACCTGATAGATGGACACGCCATCAATAATAATATGGTGAAAAGTGAGAAAGAGACGATAGTCTTTCTCATCTAATTGCATTAAAGTGGCCCGAAACAGTGGATATTGTGTTAAATCAAAAGGTTGTTTCGCTTCAGCCGTGGCGCGTTGCAAGGCGACCGATTCTCGTTCATTGGCCGCTAAGTCGCGCAGATCAATGACAGGCAAATTAAAGGGCTCAAAAGGAGAAACCACTTGAACAGGTTGCTCGGCGACAGTGGTAAAAGTCGTGCGTAAGGCTTCATGGCGGCGCAAAATGTCATTAAAACTTTGCGCGAGCGCCTCTACATTAATAGGGCCACCCAAACGAATGGTAAACGGTTCATTGTAAACGGGTAGCTGGGGTGCCACTTGGTTTTGCAACCAGATTTGTTGTTGCGAAAAAGACAGAGGAATGTCTGTTTTGTCAGCAATGGGTTTCAGTGGCGGTACCACAGCTGCTTGATCCCAAGCCTCTATGTGCTTTGCTAATGTCGCAATGGTATTGTATTCAAACACACTTTGAAGGGGTAAATCAATTTGAAAAACCTCACGTAAGCGACTGATGATGTGAGAGGCTAACAATGAATGGCCACCCAAATGGATAAAATCATCATGGATACTCACCTGTTTTAATTGCAGCGTATCAGCCCAAATCTTCGCTAAGGTTTCCTCTGTCGGCGTGTGAGCTGCTTCAAAATCTTCTTCAATCAGCTCAGGGTAACCGTGATCGGTTGCCGCGAGGGCTTTGCGATCTATTTTGCCATTAGGGTTAAATGGCAAATCTTTTATGAACACAAAATGGGAGGGCACCATGTAGTGCGGCAATTTCAAGCTTAAGAAATTGCGTAAATGCTGCGCTGCGACAGAAGTCCGTTGAACAGTACCTAATATTTGATGGTTTTTAAACAGCTTTTCGACAGCATCACAAAGTTGCATCCTTATCTTTGAAGTGCCAAAAAAGTGAACACCGGCCCGTTCTTCTTGGCACCAAACCACATTACCCTCCAAGCATAATTCTTCTTCGACGTTAGGCAACTTGATATATAAACAAACCTGTTTACCCGTTTCCCAAGTGGGTGGTATACCGACCAAGCGAACCCCGTCGTAAGAAATATTTTCGGTTTGTAACGGTATCAGTGGCTCTTGACCCGCATATTCAACTAAGCAATCACTTTGAATGGGTAACCGTTTCAAAACCAGTTTAGGCACAATAGGCTTGTCTGATTCTGCTGGGTTAACGAGATGTTCTTCCTGGGCGCTTTGTTCTTGAGTCAGTGTCACCTCAAGGTTTCCTGAGTCAATCTGTTCTAAAAGTTGTTCTAACGTTTTGCAAGTGGGGCCCGCTTCCATTGGGGTGATGGTAAATTGAATACCCGCTTCTTGATTTTTGCACCAAACTACGCGGCCTTTGAGCCATTTTTCAGTAGCCGAAACGGTGGGTATTTGTAGACATAAACGAACTTCTTGACCGGGCTCCCAAGTCGGCGGAACACCCACTAAGCGAACACCGTGACGAGAAATATCCTCACTTTTTAGCGCAATGAGTGAATTATCATTAAATTCAACCAAACATAAGTCTTGTACTGACAAACGCTCAGGAATCAGATTAGAGATGATATAGGCCATCAAGTACTGATTGCCGTGTTCATCTTTGCGATCTATGATTGCCGATCGCTGCACGGAGAGTTCATGATTCAGTATCGTCTCAATTTCTTCTAATTCAATACGATAACCGCGTATTTTGACTTGATTATCAATACGGCCAAAAAATTCAAGATGACCATCAGGTAAGTAGTGAGCTAAATCACCCGTTTTATAGAGACGGGCATTGGCTCTGCCACTAAACGGATCGGGGATAAATTTATCGGCCGTCAATCCCGGCCGATTTAGGTAGCCTCTCGCGACACCGATTCCACCTATATATAATTCACCAACGAATCCCGTTTTAAGCGGTCGCCGTTGCCTGTCCAACACATAGACTTGTGTGTTTTGTATGGGTTGGCCAATCGGTGTCTTTCGTTCCTCAATACAGGGGGGCACGACAGAATACAAAGTGGAACAAATTGTCGTTTCTGTTGGGCCGTAGCCATTGATAATGTGCAAAGCCGGTATTTTTTCAGTGATTGAGGCTAATAATGGCTCAGAAATCGGATCGACACCAACCAGTAAACGGTGCAAATCAAGTTTTTTTGAGGGTTGGTTTAACCACGTCAACAGATTCTCCAGCATAAAAGCGGGCAGGTATGCACTATTGATGTGATGCAGACTCAACCAGTTGATACAGGGCTTGGCCTCAAGACGTATCTCATTTGGAACAATGTAGAGTGTTCCCCCTGCCAATAAGGCTGAAAAGATTTCATAAACCGAAACATCGAAGTTAAGGTTCGTCCATAAACTACACTTATCACCAACAGAGAGTGATTGGCGCTTTTCAAACTCTGCTAATAAATTAATAACCCCGAGATGATGACAACAAACCCCTTTAGGTTTGCCTGTTGAACCCGAGGTGTAAATCACATAGGCTAAGTTATCAGGTTGAACTGTTGTCGTCAAATTTTTTTCACTCTCTTCAGAGATGATTTGCCAATCCGTGTCCAAATAAAATACACGCCCCTTTTGCGCTTTAGGCAGTTTAGTGCTCAAATTTTTTTGAGTCAATAACACGAGCATTTGTGCATCTTCCAATATAATACTCATGCGTTCAGGGGGATAAGCGTGATCTAGGGGCACATAAGCGCCTCCTGCCTTCAGAATACCTAATATCCCGATGATCATGTCCAAAGAACGTTCAACGAAAATACCCACTAATATTTCAGGCCCAACGCCTAACTTTTTAAGGTAATGTGCTAATTGGTTCGCACGTTGATTAAGTTGTTGATAAGTCAAGCGCGATTCTTCAATAACGACAGCCATTGTCTCGGGGTGGCGTGTGACTTGCGCTTCAAATAATTGGTGGAGGCAATTATCCAATTGGAGGATACTCTGATCCTTTTGAAAATCTATCTTCATATCAGTTATCAGTTATCAGTTCTCAGTTCTCAGTTCTCAGTTCTCAGTGTTCAGTTATCAGTTATCAGTTATCAGAACAGTTATCAGTGAACAATAGCCTAGCTATATATAATGATCGTTTATCAATTATCAATGATCACATCATTTTTTAAAATATTGATATTATTGATATTTATGGATGTCTAAGGCCAACCGATTATCGAAAAAACTATACCATTGGCGAATGACTCATCACAAATTTTTTATCACTTCTGAACTCCTGAACTCCTCATGCCTGATTCCTGAACGCCTTTCTTTTAGCACCGCTTGTAAATCCTGCCATTGTATAGGCTTAGTCAAATAATCATCCATCCCCATTGACAAACATTTTTCACGAGAGTCTTGCATGACACTGGCTGTCATCGCGACAATCTTGGGACGTTCCGATTCTGAATACTCTTTGATAATGGTTTCGGTTGTCTTTAAACCATCCATTTCTGGCATGTGTACATCCATTAAAATAATGTCATAAGGTTGTCTTTGTAAGGCATTGAGTACTTCTAAACCATTACAGGCTACATCAACATTGGCATAACCCATTTTATGCAGGATCAATAAACCTATTTTTTGATTAATAATGTCATCTTCCGCCAGTAAAATTCGCAAGGGTAAGCTTAATACTGCTAAATGGCTATCTATTTGTGGTGTCGAGGTTCTTGAAACATTTTGATTGTTTTGAGTTAATACACAAGTGAGTGCATTTAATAAATGCGCTTGTTTAAACGGTTTGGAAAGAGAAACTTGAAACAATTGTTTGAACGCTTTTTCGCTCTTCTCTAATTCGTTTAGGGCACACAGTACGATTAATGGCAAATCGCAGTGCTGTTTCAATTGACGAATCGCTTTGGCGAGTTCTATGCCATTCATTTTAGGCATGTATTGGTCTAAAATAATCACATCGCACTGGTTGCCTTGATTAAGCCAGTCTAAAGCTTCTTGCCCTGAACTCAGGGTATAAGCAACACAATGCCAGCTTTGTAATTGGTGGTTTAAAATGTTTCGACAGGTGGCATTATTATCAACCACTAAAACTTGTTTTCCTTGTAATTCAAAACGGGGTACAAGTGGTGGTGTTTGCGCGGTACAGGCCTTTGTTTGTAATGTAAAATAGAAAATGGAACCTTTACCCACCTCACTTTCTACCCAGATGTCACCGCCCATTAATTCGCATAAATGCTTGCAAATGGCTAACCCTAAGCCAGTACCACCATATTGGCGTGTGGTTGAAGAATCAACTTGTGAAAAGGCTTTAAACAATTTGTTCATTTTATCTTCAGGAATACCAATGCCAGTGTCGTGTACAAGAAATTGGAGTGTGATGATGTCATCAGCTTGTGAAGTGGCATTAACCGAAACAAACACTTCACCTTGTTTGGTAAACTTCAAAGCATTGTTAACTAAATTAGCTAAAATTTGCCGCAAGCGGCTGACATCTCCTGAAACCCAAGCGGGTACTTTGCTTCCAATCAAGTAAAGCAATTCTATCTGATGATTTAAGGCCGTTGCGGCAAATAAATCAAAGGTGTCTTCAATACAGGCCCGAATTTCAAAAGGCCGCTCTTCCAAAATCAAACCCTTTGATTCCATTTTTGAAAAATCTAAAATATCATTGATAATATTCAGTAAACTCTCTCCGCTTAAACGAATGGTTTCTAAAAATTCATATTGTTGGGGAGTTAAAGAGGTATCTAACAATAAGCTGGTCATACCCATTACCCCATTCATAGGTGTGCGAATTTCATGACTCATCGTCGCTAAAAAAGTGGCTTTCGCTTGTGCAGATTGTTCTGCCGCTTGTTTCGCACGTTCTAATTCGGTATTTTGTTCGGCTAGTTTGTTGGATTCGGCAACAACATGGCGCACCATAGGACGGAAAATGAATAGAATTTCTAGCACTAAGACAATTAAAGTAAACAACCACAATAGTGCTTTGACGCGGATGATTTGATTGACGTTATGTTCACTTTCATGTTGGTAAGTCAGTACCACGGCATTTAAACCCTTCAATAATTGGCCTTCAAGGGCTTCGTGCATGAGATAGCGTAAATGGTGATTAGCTTTAATAAAATGCTGACAAGGTGTTTCAGTTAAGAGATAGGCCTGTTCTAAGAAGCCTTTGACATTTCGATCTAAGTGAAAGGGTTCATGGTAATAGATTTGTTGCACTTTAAAGGTAGGTTGTGAACGAGGAATGCCGAGTGTCGGATCACCATGAGTCAAGGCTTGATGTGCTTGCTGCATTTTGTTGATTAAATCCTTTAAGATTTGAATCTGTTCATTGTATTGCTGGCACAGAGGGTTACCCTTTTCCTCATTGCTATAATAGATTAAGCTATTGGCATACAAAACAATGCGTTGTGACAGCATACGCTGTTTTCCACTGATATTGATGAGAGCGGCGTAATCACTTTGAGTATGCAAAAATGCAAAGATGCTCACAAAAGTCATGGTGGTAAAGAACATAATAATAATGACAGCGAGTGTATAACGTTTCGTCAAATAAATATGCTGAGCATGGATTTTTTTATGCATCATTCATTCCTTTAAATTCTCATTTTTTTGGGTTTGTTTCTATATCAATGCTCAATGCTCAATGAACTGTTCATAAAACATTGATATTGTTTATATTTACGAATAGATAAGGCCAACAGATTATCGAACAAACTATAGGTGGGTTTGTTAAATAAAAATGTGGCCTCGCATTTTGGGTTGTGATGCAATATTCAAAAGGGCGAACACGCAAGGGCAGCCCCTACGAAGCGCCATTCACAATGATTTAGCGTTGAAAAAATTGTTCAAGTAGCGTAAACACAAGTATAGCTAGCGTCAAAATAATGGCCAAAAAAATCAAGTTTCGCTGGTTAAAGCGTTTACCTCGCATTATTTCGATCTGATTCAGTATCGCATCAGAAACGAAGTAAAGTATCACACCCGCTAAAGTAAAATAGATCATTTCTATCATTGTGTCTGTTCCCGTCGTTTTTATTATTGGGGATAAAAATGAAAAGCAAACAAGTAAACCACTACTCCACTCACTGAAACATAAAGCCAAATAGGCAATGTCCAACGTCCAAGACGACGATGACGCGCAAATTTTCCTTTAATCGCAAAACCTAATGTTGTTAAAACTAATGGCACAATCAGTACCGCTAACACAATATGGCTTGCTAAAATGGAAAAATAGACAGGACGAATCCATCCTTGTCCAGCAAATTGCACATTGCCCACTTGACTGTGGTAGTAGAGATAAGCTGCTAAAAAGAGGGTGGAAACCACCAAAGCGGCGATCATACAGGCCCTGTGAGCTGCCCGGTTTTCTTGACGAATGTAATAATAGGCAGCTGTCATCAAACCTGCGGCTGTGATATTAAGTACGGCTTGTATATGTGGTAAAACCAAAATAATGTTCATTGTTTTATTTTAAATCAATTATCAATATAATAAACAAATAATTATAGGCAGTGCTGCATAAAGGTGATGAAAATTATAGGAGATAGAACGCTGATAAAAAAAATCATGATCTTCTAAGTACTGAACCCTAAATTTTGAGGTATTTTAATAGAAGCAACCAGGGGCAACCACAATGGATTTTCCATACTATTTGTAGTGGAAATCCCACGCGCAAGCCCTTTGTCCTAAAATACCGGTTTATTTGTGCTTCAGTACTTATCATAAAAAAATCAGCAGCATCATGACAAGAACCCAAATCAGTGTTCTATAAGATGTTCAGAAAAATAATTTCCATTATCTGAAGAGGGCAGCGATAAATCGTGCCATTTCAGGCAAAAGTTTTTGCGCGCAAAAACTTTTGCCTGAACCGAAGGGAAGCTACGCTAAATACAGTTTAAGTTGCCCAAGTTGCCCAAAAAAATGACATTAAAAATGACTGAACTTCTGAACACCGAGTCATTTTAGAGTTTTACTGATGTTAAATCATCTCTATATAAAAAAAACCTTTATGACATAACAACTTAATTATGAATAGTGAATTGTTAATTTTTCCTTTTTTTAAGCATTTAAATGACAATTCTAATATTAATCAATAAAACCGTCGTCAAGGGCGACAGTTCATGCGCGAATAGCGACTCAATCAGAGTCAAAAGCCTGAACATTGATAACTGATAACTGATAACTGATGTGATAATGAATGAGATATTGACTAAATCGGTTGCACGAAATATTTACTATGGCGGTTCAGGGTTTTTTATTTTGGTATTCTTAGTCCTGACGTTTGATACGATTCGTGTTTTGCCACAACGTGATTACCGTGAAAATCTGACTCCCCAAGTTGTACAAGGCAAGAGAATATGGGAAGAAAACGATTGTATTGGCTGTCATACCCTGTTAGGAGAAGGGGCCTATTACGCGCCTGAATTGGGCAATGTCTATAAACGTCGGGGCGGCTCACAAGGCGGCGCGGATTTTATCAAAGCTTGGATAAAAGTGATGCCTACCCGAGTACCGGGGCGCAGACAAATGCCACAATTTAACTTCAGTGAGGCAGAATTAGACGCAATCGTTGCTTTTTTGAAGTGGACTTCAGAAATCAATACCGCAAATTGGCCACCGAATATCGAAGGTTAAAGGGAGAAAAAGAGATGCAGTATTCATCACAGATGGTTGCTAAACCCTATTTTATAGCGGCTATCACTTTGTTTTTTGCACAAATATTATTTGGTCTCCTGATAGGACTACAATACGTGCTAGGAGATTTTTTATTCCCCGTTTTCCCATTTAACGTTGTCCGTATGGCGCATACCAATTTGCTCATTATTTGGTTGTTATTTGGTTTTATGGGCGCGGCCTATTATCTTGTGCCAGAAGAAGCTGAAAAAGAGTTACATGCTCCCAAGTTAGCCATCGTCTTATTTTGGGTATTTCTAATCACGAGCATTTTAACGCTGTTGGGTTACCTTTTGATCTCTTATAGCAACTTAGCGAAAATCACGGGCAATCATTTTTTCCCCACGATGGGACGAGAATTTCTGGAACAACCTACCCTGATTAAGATTGGCATTCTCGCTGTCACTTTAGGATTTGTATACAATATTGGCATGACTATACTGCAAGGGCGTAAAACCGTCGTCAGTCTGGTATTATTGACAGGGCTAGTGGGTTTAGTTGTGCTATTTCTGTTTGCCTTTTATAATTCGACAAACTTGGTAGTAGACAAATATTATTGGTGGTGGGTCATTCACCTCTGGGTAGAAGGCGTATGGGAACTCATTATGGCTGCGATTCTTGCCTTTGTCCTGATTAAAATAACGGGGGTTGATCGTGAAGTCATTGAAAAATGGCTCTATGTCATTGTGGCGGTAGCCTTGATTACCGGTATTATTGGTACAGGACATCACTATTATTGGATTGGTACACCTGAATATTGGCAATGGTGGGGTTCTATATTTTCAGCCCTAGAACCCTTTCCTTTTTTCATCATGACCCTTTTTGCTTTCAATATAATCAACCGCCGTCGCCGCGAACATCCAAACAAAGCGGCCACCTTGTGGGCATTAGGAACCGCCGTCATGTGTTTTTTAGGGGCCGGCGTATGGGGCTTTTTACATACCCTTGCCCCTATCAATTACTACACCCACGGCACGCAATTTACTGCCGCTCATGCCCATTTAGCTTTTTATGGGGCTTACGTGATGATTGTATTGACCATCATCTCTTATGCCATGCCCATCCTGCGGGGGCGCGTGGCTAACAATAACTTATCGCAAGTGTATGAAATGTGGTCATTTTGGTTAATGACAGTGTCCATGGTTTTTATTGCTTTATTTATAACAGCCGCTGGTATATTACAGGTGTATTTGCAACGTATTTCAGAAACACCGCTACCCTTCATGCAGGTTCAAGAGAAACTCGTCTTGTTTTACTGGCTACGTGAAATAACTGGCGTAATCTTTTTGATAGGCTTAATGGTTTACATTGTCAGTTTCTTTGTGAACGATCCCGAAAAAGTCGTCCTCAATCATTAATGAATGCCGGAAACTAAAGTTTGTACGGAAAAACGGGGGCAACTCTTTGTCCGTAGGGGCTGCCCTTGCGTGTTAGCCCTCAAATAATTTTTATGAACCTCTATAAAAAAACAAGCACTATTTTGTTCCAGTGGAAGCATTAATAAGTACTTTCGCCAAAAATTTTCAGGTATTTTAATAGAAGCAATCAGGAGAGGGGCAATCTAGGCTGTCGAAAAACGGGCTTTTTATGACATTTACGCATCTCGTTTTTTGGCTTTTGGATAAAAGCCGCAAGCCAACTAAACGCTGGGTTTTGTGCAATTGCAATATCCAAAAAGCGGGGATGTGTTTTTGTTTCAAAAGGCCAAATTTCGACAGCCTAGGGGCAATCCCTTGCGGGGGCCCTTTCCGGTAAAATACCGGTTTATTTGTAATTAGAGACGCTTCGCGGCGCGTCTCTACAATTCGCTGTTTCGTTCCGACGCGATGCTTCGCGTCTCTTTGCGGTAAAATACCGGTTTATTTGTGGTTCAGTACTTAGAAGTCGTATTGTGCACTTTTGGAGATTAAAAATGATGAATGAAAATATAAAAAAAGCATCCGACACGCCAGGCTATTCTTTAGCACTGTTTGCAGAATGTCTCTATCTTCTTAATCTCTTAGTTATTCCAGGTATCGCTTTTTTAATCTTGATCTGGTTTTTTTTTAAATACGAAAACGATGCCCCACCCTTAGCAGGTTGTCATTTAAGACAAACTTTTTCTGCGAGTATTTGGGCCGGTTTATTACTGATGTTAGTGCCTTGGGTTATCTTCGCTATAACAGGATATGATGCACCCTACACTTGGGTTTTTGTGATATCTTATTTCATTGTTTGCCATTCTACCCTAATATTTTTAGGCATTTTTGGTTTAATGAAAGCCATGGCGGGTGAAATATTTAATTATCCCATCATTGGCCCATCAAGCTAAGTCTTGTTTGTTGACACACACAATTCATCCTGCTACCAAATGCTGGGCAACAAAAACACGTTTCGAGGTTAAAATTTTTCCTGATTATAACGGATTTTGGGGCCCTTTCTAATATAATAAAAGCCCCTGTCTTAGCACCTATCAGTTTGTCAAAAGTAGTTAGAATAAGAAATTGTTTTCATTGTAGAGACGCGATCGCGAAGCGTCTCCAACGAGGGTTCGCATCGAAACAGAGACGCGAGGCATCGCGTCTCTACGAAAACGAGAAAAGCCCCTGTCTTAGCACCTATCAGTTTGTCAAAAGTAGTTATAATAAGAAATTGTTTTCATTGTAGAGACGCGATGCTTCGCGTCTCCAAATTGTTTTCATTGTAGAGACGCGATCGCGAAGCGTCTCCAACGAGGGTTCGCATCGAAACAGAGACGCGAGGCATCGCGTCTCTACGAAAACGAGAAAAGCCCCTGTCTTAGCACCTATCAGTTTGTCAAAAGTAGTTATAATAAGAAATTGTTTTCATTGTAGAGACGCGATGCTTCGCGTCTCCAAATTGTTTTCATTGTAGAGACGCGATCGCGAAGCGTCTCCAACGAGGGTTCGCATCGAAACAGAGACGCGAGGCATCGCGTCTCTACGAAAGCGCGAATTGTAGATTTGCTTAGCTTCGCGTCTCTAATTACAAATAAACATTGCTTCTATTAAAATACCTGAAAATTTTTGGCGAAAGTACTTAACGGATCAGTGATCATTGTTCATCAGCACCGCTAAACGTTCTGTCGTGGGTTGTTCGACAATCCCTTTTTCTGTGACAATCACATCAACTAATGCTGCGGGGGTGACATCAAATGAGGGATTCCATGCTTTTGCCCCACTTGCAGCAATCGCTTGGCCGCCCAGTGTGAGAATTTCTTCGGCTGCGCGTTCCTCAATAACGATTTCATCGCCAGAGCCCAGGTTCATATCTATAGTTGAGGTAGGCGCGGCAACCATAAATTTAATACCATGTTGACGCGCTAAAACGGCCAAACTATAAGTCCCTATTTTGTTAGCCACATCACCATTCGCCGTAATCCGATCAGATCCCACAATCACCCAATCTATTCGTTTTTGTCGCATCAAAGTGGCGGCCGCACTGTCAGCTAACAAAGTAACTGGAATATTATCGTGTAATAATTCCCAAGCCGTTAAACGTGCGCCTTGTAACCAAGGGCGGGTTTCATCGGCATACACTTGACTGATTTTTCCGGCCGTGTAGGCACTGCGAATCACGCCTAAAGCTGTACCATAACCGCCAGTGGCTAAGGCCCCTGCATTGCAATGTGTCAAAACGCGACAATTCGACGGTAATAAGGCGGCCCCAAAATCCCCCATTTTATAATTGGCCTCAATATCTTCTTGTTGAATACGCTGCGCTTCAAGCAATAATGCCGATACGGGATTGCCAGTGAGGGTTGCAAAACACGCTTTCATACGTTGTAAAGCCCACACTAAATTAACGGCTGTTGGCCGCGCTTGTGCCAATTGTTGTAATTCGCTTTCTATCAGAGTTTGCCAATTATCGGGGGCCGCAGTGTAGGCCGCTTTAGCGGCTAATACCACGCCATAAGCAGCCGTAATCCCAATTGCGGGGGCACCCCGCACCACCATATCTGTAATAGCCTGCGCCACATCGGCCGCCTTTTCCAATCTCAAAACAGTATGCGCTTGTGGCAACTTGCGTTGATCTAATAAAAGTAATTGCTCATCTTGCCAAATCACAGCGCGTAGCGTGTCTTGTTTATCAGTCATTATTTTACTCCTTAGTTCAATTATGAATTATCTATATGCGTTGACATGATAAATATAGCGTTTCCCGATTGAATGAACCGAAGGGAAGCTACGCTAAGTACAAATTTGATTTTAGTGCCAAATTGATTTTGCCGTGGCGCAATTGGAGTGCAAATTTATTTTGCATCCGGATTGATTTTCGTGCCAAATTGATTTTGCGGCCGGATTGATTTTCGTGCCAAATTTATTTTGCATCCGGATTGATTTTCGTGCCAAATTGATTTTGCGGCCGGATTGATTTTCGTGCCAAATTGATTTTGCGGCCGGATTGATTTTCGTGCCAAATTGATTTTGCGGCCGGATTGATTTTCGTGCCAAATTGATTTTGCGGTTCGATTTTCTTAATATAACGGTACTTTATTCAATCGGGAAACGCTATATCTCCTACCAAGTTATGTTTAAGTGTGATTAAAATACGCTTACCCTTGCCTAAACGACAACTTAAAACAAGGGGAAGTTATCAATTATCAATTATCAGTTATCAGTTTTACCCGTTTTAAACCTTCAATCATTTCAAAATGTCGATCATGGGTGACTAACGGTAAATCATTTGCTAAACAGGTTGCTGCAATCCAAATATCATTTTCTGGCAGAGGGCTACCTTTATCTTTTAAGGCTTTGCGGATTTTTGCGTATTCTTCTGCCACCAGTTCGTTGATATTCAGTACGACACAAGCTTGAATAAATTGACGAAATTGTTGTTCATTAGCTTCGCGTCTTGCCGAATTTTTCGCACCAAATAATAATTCCCCGCAAACCGTGATGGGTAAATAGATTTTTCGGTAATCTTGCAGCGATTCAACGATCAGTTTTTTATTATTTAAAACATCAATGACAATATTCGTATCCAATGCAATGGGTTCGTTTTTCACCATTCTCCCTCAATGTGTTGAAATTCTGATTGAATGAGTTGACGCATTTCTTCTGCTTCTTCATCATTTAAACAGCCTGCAAATAATAAGATGGGTGATTGAGAAAGTGGCGAAAAATTTTTGACCCGTTGCCATAGTTCAAAAAGCTGTACTAAGTCAATGGTATTAGCCCTATTTTCAATCTCATCAATGAGTCGTTGTTTGACTAGGGTAGTCATTTACAAATCTCCGGGTTAGTTATCAGTTATCCTCTTGAACGGGCACTGGGATCGTTGAGTGGGAAAGCTTCACACAAGAGCAGCCACAAGGGATTACCCCCCTAAATACATATATTTTTCATGGGAATCAATTGTGCTTGCCCCTATTTGTCGGCACTGGGGTAGTTGAGTGGGAATGCTTCAATCTCAAGGGCTTGCGCGTGGGTTGCCCCTACAAAAATAGAGGGTATGTAGGGGCAATCCCTTGTGGTTGCCCCTCAATGTCGAGATTATTGAAAATCTGAAATCTTGACCAGAAGATATATAAGTTATTGATTTGAATCAATCCCATTCAACGACCCCAGTGCCTGCTTGATTAACTTCCATTAATTAAAATATGAAGGTATTTTTCACTCATTCGCTAACGTTGACTTATTTATCACAAGCTTAGAACGTTTGATGGCAGCAATATCATCCAGCAATGGATTTGTGCCTTCATCAACATAGAGTGCGTAAAAAGTAAATATCCCGCCTAAGCCAGGTGCTAACTCTAAATCCACTATGCGATGACTCATTTCCATTGTTTCCAAAGAATCTTTAAACACTTTAGGTGTCGGCGTGAATGAATTAATGAGCAAATCCGTTTTAAAAAACAAATCACCTGTTGGAAATTCTATGGCAATCCATAAATCAACACGTTCAAAGCGTTTGACTTTGACATTTATATTGACCTCTATTTGAATAAGATCACCAATATTGTAGGAGGGTTTTAAACCTTGAAATTCAACACAAGTCCATTCTTCTAACGTTGTGTCACATGATGCAGGTGGTTCGCTGCCACTAGAAAGTGGAAACAAAAATCCTGTCTGTAATGGTGGCCAAGATGTGGGCGATATAAAAGGTTGCCCAAAAGTGTAAACAAGGGTTTCCTTACCTGCCGTTACGTTTCCGCTGCCTACTGAAATAACTTGGCGGTTTAAAATATCTGCATTGACAATATTGTTGAAGCTGATAAGTAATAACAACATAATTGTCAGTGGTAGGTATTTAGGGATTTTGAGCATTGTTTAATCTCATGTTTGTTGAGTTGGTACAATCTATTATTCTTTAACACAAAGAGTGTGCTTTATATAGCGATTTGTTTCAGAGATGCCGATGTTTAGTTTCCACACTAGCGTATGGAAACCAAAAAATGTTAATTAAACAAACAGCTTGTGTGATGATGCGTATGCGTCATTTGAATAGCATCATATTATTTACAACAATAAATACCACCACTAGCAGAGTACGCGTGGCTCGGACCAACCGAACCATCACCATCAACACATTGGGCTGTGTTAGTTAGGCAAACTCCTGCAACATAACGTCCTTCAGTACATATCAATGCACTTCCAGTTGGTATGTTCAACCATAAACAATCACGTTGTTTGACACTATCCACTGTCTGGGCATGAAAGGCATAAGGTACGCTTGACATTGGCATAATGTGTGAAATACCATTTACTTGAACATGGACTTTCAGTTCCTTACTGAAATCAACTTCTGCTTCTGCAAAGTTGGTTTGTTCACCTAGCAAGATACTAAACAAACCTTGCTTGACTAGAACTTCCGAATGTTGTTCAGTCCAAGCCGTACCGGGAATAGAAAAAATAATGTCGGTAGGCCCATTAACTGGAGTAGCATCATCATCCGTCAGATAACCCTGAAAACTGATGATACCGGGTACTTCGGCATAACTCAGATAAGGCAAAATGCCAAGTAGTAACACAAAAAGTATTTTTAAAACATGTCATTTCATTTTTGAACACCTGAAACGTGAATTTAATTGACGGCGTGTATGGTAAATCGTTTGTTATGTGTACACAAGATACAAAAGTGTTAAATCAATCCATTTGGGATATCACATATCTGTTAGATTGCTTATTAATTAGTCTTATTAATCAATAATTTAAAATGTGATTGCTTTGAGACTTTGATTTAAAAAAGGATGTCAGTTATCAATGAACAATTATCAATTATCAATCATGTACTCAAGATAAATTTTGAACACCAATCTAATTGATAACGGGTAACTGATAACGGATAATAAAATGCGATTTTTTCCAAAAATCGGATTTCTTAGCTCAAAAATGAATAGTGGGATAGGTTCGTGAGTTTATATCAAGTAGAATACAAATCAAAAAAACTTGATAGGTTTTTCAAGCCATCAATAAATCGATTAGGGAAAGATAGAATGGTAGATTTCTCTTCGAGGAAGTAACTTGATCTCCACTTCTAGAGCGTAGCGGAGATCAATGACAAAACTCTGAAAATTTGAATGTTCAAAGTATATTAAATTAGCTGACCTGTTGAGGCGGTTGTCTTCGATTATAATTATATCCCTTTTCAACAAATCTATATTGACCTGAGTTTTTTAGTTCCTCTTCAATTTGACGATAATATTGAGCAACTGCTTTCAGATCATTTCCATTTTCAGAAGAAATTTGTTGTCGAATACGTCTTATTTCTTGGATTTCATAATCATTCATCTCAGTTTTCTCCAAGGTAATTTAAAGGAGTGGCTAAAATGGGTGTTGGAAGACCCATTTCATAGTTCACACGCCGAATGTGGTTAAATTTATTGGCATTGGCTAGGTGTTTACAGTTCCATGTTAGTAGTGTATCAGCTTTATGATAGGAGGCAATAGCCAAATGAAGTGCATCGCCTTGTGGATCGTTTGGCATAACCAATTTATCAATGTAAATGTTTGCTATATCAACAACTTCATCTGTAATAGCCAAAATTTCCAGCCCATCAAGTAGAGCTATTCTGTCTTTTGTTTTTTCACTCGTTCCCTTACGTAACTCAGCAATAACCGCAGCACTAGTCGTCAGAATAAATTTTTCTGAATTTTCCTTCCACCATTGATGAGTCCAATTCCTACGAGCAATTGATTCTGGATCAGTACGCAATGTGTGGTAAAAACTTGGTATTGAAGTTTCAATGTATATTGTGTCCAATTTTTCTTCTCTTGTCAGTATTTCATGAGATAATATGTGCGTTTTGTCTAACGAACTTAGTTATAGATACACATAATCATTGATATCATTGATACCATTTAAAATTATTAATGGTATGTGTTCAATAAATGCTGTATAGGAACTGTTTATTTATTTCCGGTTTTTCTTGATAACAAATACTTAGAATTGGAACGTTGAAAAATGGATTATCATTAAGTCCGTTGAGAGCAAGACAAAATTTAATTCAAAAAAAGCGTGGTTGATGTTAGCTCAGAAGGAAAGCTTACCGTGCTCTGAGTTCATATTGAGTAGCATGCAATTCAAAGTTTGATAGTTTTTTCAAGCTATTAATTAGCTTATTAGAGAAATGGTGGGCTTCGCTATCGCTCTACCTACTTTAACCCATGCTAGGCTTGCTAAAAGATTTATTATAGCACGGAACAAAATTGCGTTTCCTCTGCTTCTTTTATCGAGGATTTATTAAACTTAATAAATCTTGAAAATCCTTAGGAAGCCCCTTTTCTTTTAAAATACGGGCTAACTCAGATTTGTAGTTATTTAATTCGATACTAGCATGAATCTCAAACGTTTCTCTTAATTTCATATTCAATTGGGTACTAAGATATTGTTTTGCACTGGCAAATTTTTGAGTTTCTTTTTTCTCAATAATCTCTTTTTTAAACGCTAAGAATTTGAGTGATAAAGCCTTTTTTTGAGTTTGAGGTTGTTTCAACTTTTGCTCAATTGCTTTTAAAATGACATTTTCTTTACAAGGCGTTGTGTTTCTTAAAAATTCTTCAGAAGGTTTAAAATGCCTGATGGTTAAATTGGCAGCGGCTATAGAGGCTAAACAAGTCAAGATTGGATTAATGACTTCTTTTTCAAAATTTTCGGTGCCTTTTTCTAAAAGGGCTATAAGCTTTTTGTGTTTGATAGATTGCCCCTCTAAAAACTTAAATAAAATATCTGGTTCTACAAAATAATTCTCTAAAGTGTAACGTTCAAAGAAAATGAACAACCTACCGTCATAATCAGGTTTTTTCCTTTCTGCTTTAACGATTTCATCCGTTTTTAAATCCCTATCAATCACACCAGAAAAACGTTTGTCGGTGGGTAAATATTGAACAAAATTTCTCAAATGTTGTTTGACTTTTTCACAACCGCCAGTGGATTCAAAATCAGAATCTACAACTTTTTCTGCTTCAAAGCTTATATCTATAAAGCAGAGTTTTTCCTCCAAATATTCTTCATATAGAATGCCATAAATGACTTTATCGTCGTAACCTTCCACAAAAACAATATTTTTTCTGCCCGCTTTTTCAATAGCTTTTCTAAAAACTGGGCGCAAATTTTCATGAATAAAGCGGTATCTATCATCATTAACAATCTTATGAAATTGTAGATTCATCTTATATCACTAGCTCCGTTAAGCTGATAAAACCCTTATCTTCAAAGGCATCCCAAACTATTTCTGAATGAGATGAAATCAGAATTTGACAACCTTTATCTTTTTGTAGTTGTTTGAGAATTTTCATGACCTTTTGTTGAAACTCAGGATGAAGACTTTGATCAACTTCATCTATCAGAAAAATCGCATGTTGAGAAGCCCTTAAATGAAGCTGGGTTGCGAGAATCAATAGACTTTCTTCGCCAGAACTCAATTGTTCAAGTCCATGTTCACCCTCATCTTTGGTTTCAATCACGACTCTGAAATTAATTCTATCTATTCCCTTAATGCTTTTATCAACAAGAACATGCTCATTAACCCAAGCCTTCAACTCGTTGAATTTTTCAGGGTGGGCATAGTCATAAAAAATCAGCGTTTTTTTGAGATCATCCTTTTCAGGATTATATCTATACGTTATCTCATATTTCCATTTTTCTTGAGGAATTGAACTATAGCGGATATCTCGTATTTCCCTATCATGGGCATTAAAAAAATAAACAGACGACCTATTTTTAAATACGTCTTGATTTATTTTCTTCTCTGTATAAATCTTTTCTACTTTCTGTATAAAGGGTTTAACAATTTGTTCCCCTTTCCAGTCAATTTTTCGGTTAGAAAAGCGTTCAGCTTCCCGTAAGCCAGTCAATTTTTTCATTAAAATTGGCTCATCATTATCATCTTCCGGTGTTTTAACGACACTATTTTCAAAGCGTTCTATCATACCCTTAATTTCATTTTCTATGATAAAACCTTGCTTTCCAATATATTCGCTATGGGGTTGTATATTATTTGGTTCTCCCAAAACTAATGATAAAACTTTATCCTCCTCTATTAAAACATCCAATTGGGCAAATTCTGTCCAAGTCAGAACATTAGCTCTTAATCTATCGAAAAAAATGTTTTGCAAGGACAAATTCGGATTTGTGAAATTAATTAAGTTAAAAATCAATTCCATTACTGTCGTTTTACCGGAACCATTAACACCAGCTAGACAGATTAAATTTTGAGGTTCACCATGATGAGTAAAATCTATTAAGGTATTTTTGAATACCCCGCTATTATGAATATATAATCTTAAAAGTTTCATGATACGTCCTAAATTGTAATAAGTATGTTCACAAAAGTAAATTAACATTTTTTAAGTGTACGCTATGACGTATTCTTTACCAATATTTCTTAGTATATTAAATAATTCTGTTTTTAGCGTGTCAAGTGACTCGTAAGCCGCAAAAGGCATCCATTCATATTTAATTTTTCGCCATAAAATTTCAATGATGTTTAAGTTGGGACACATAAATCTTTTAACATTTTCTATATATAAGAATTTTGTTAAAAAACTTTTGCTGATCTACATACCATACTATACTTTAAGGAATTAAATGCTTTATGTTTAGGTGTTTTTAAACCTTAAAATACATAAGGTACGAAATTTGCATAAAATTATAACTAATTGATTTTAAACAATTCTTAATTCCGACAGGCTGCTAGTAATTAGCGAAGCTTCACTTCGTTTTGTTGTACTATGAGGCGCAGTGTCACTTTGTACAAACGGGTAGGTGAATGAGAATTAAATAAAATCCAAAATTAAAGGCTGAAAATAGGGAAGTTATTAAATCTTCATTCCTAAGAAGTTAAAAGTAAGCTTTATAAAACACGAACCATTTTAGCAAATTTAGCATCCATTATAATCACATTTTCAAAATTCAATTTCTAATTATATTAGACTTGTCCATAAATAAATGTAACCCATTGAAAATATAAGAGAAAAGGGGTCAGGCTCGAATTATATTTGAAAAGGAAATCTTGTGCGCTCCACGTATCCACCCACTATTGCATTAGGCCGAGATATGTTTAAAATAATTCGAGCCTGGCCCCTTTTTTCCGCGAAAATTATGCGGCGATAAAGAATTAGTGGCGATTGTGCGTTATTGCATTGAAAGTCAACCTGAAAGCTTTCGCCCTGCGGGCAAGGGGCGCGGTTTACCACAAGGGATGGTGTTATCGCCGTTTTTGTGCAATTTGCATTTGCATGACTTTGATTGTTTTTTGCAGAGCAAGAAAATCCCTTTTGTACGCTTTGCTGATGATTTTATTTTGTTTGCACAGGAAGAGCCGGCAGCGCATAAGGCGCTGCAATTGGCCGCTAAACAATTAATTAACACGGCCTGGAATTACACCCTGAAAAAACGCGGGTTATTCGCTCTTCGTCTAAATATAAATTTTTGGGTAAGCGTTTGCCTAATGCGAAAGCGAGGTTTAAACCGTAATTGAAATCCCTCAATCCCTTTTGTTTTGGTTATCGAAGGGAGAGTCAAAGCATGACAACAACAACCCAACCCCGTGAAGGGGATCATATAAAGTTAGGTTTTATCTCACGCAAAGCCGCAAAGACGCAAAGGATTAACTGAGATTAACTGACTTAGCGTTCTTTGCGCCTTTACATGAGCATTTTAATGAATCTGACAAAGTAAAACTTCCTATATATATTAATAAAGGAGACTTAATAATGAGTCAATATATTAAACAAGTGGCTTCGCCACAGATTTTAAACGAAGCGTGGTTAGATTTACCGCGTGCTCATAATGATTGGTGGAGAAAAGGGGTCAGGCTCGAATTATATTTGAAAAGGAAATCTTGTGCGCTCCACGTATCCACCCACTATTGCATTAGGCCGAGATATGTTTAAAATAATTCGAGCCTGGCCCCTTTTTTTCAAAAACTTTTGCGTGAAATTGAAAAAAATGGGCATGATCTTAAATCATGATAAAAGTAGGGTTATTTTATCCTCGTCTCATGCCGATCAAGCTTTAACCTTAAAGGCCCTGTTTTCAAAAGGGGGATTGAGACAAGTGGATTGGGCCCGTTTATTCCAATCCTCCCAAACATCGGTTAAGGCAATGGCGAACAAGGGGCGTTTATTATTAAAAGCCTTGCAAAGTGGACAAGGGGCCTGGCGATCTGGTGTATACTCAACGAGGTGATAAACTTAACTTTTTTTATTTCACTGAAAATGAGTTTAGGGAATTGTAGGGCTCCCTACGTGTTTTTGTTGCCCACCAATAGATCAATGTAGGAGAAAAGGGGCCAGGCTCGAATTATATTTGAAAAGGAAATCTTGTGCGCTCCACGTATCCACCCACTATTGCATTAGGCCGAGATATGTTTAAAATAATTCGAGCCTGGCCCCTTTTTTCACATTTATAGTCAGTCGTTTTTCGTTTGCTTGCGAAACTTTGTTAGTTTGACTATTATTAATTATGAAGGTATGCTTTTGTTCCACCCATTGATGTTTTTGGTAAAACCATATTGCTATTTTGTGAACATCGGAAAGCTAATAAATATGATGAAGATTATTTTTTAAATCCTATCGAAGTTAAAGATATCGAAGACTATTTTGTCTATGATGATTTAACTTTGGAAATTTTACCTAAACATAAGGAGGGTACTGAAGAATTCATAAAAGCTGATTATATGAGAAAGATATTAGACTTAAATCACAAAAAATTAATTCGCATGAGAGAAAAAGTCGTGAACGATATAGAAAGAAATGGGCCGTATGAAAAGCATGAAAAGTTGCTGCCTCCTTTCTATTCCATGTTGTTTCAGCTAGGATTGTTATAATCATCAAGGTAAAGATAATCTCAAAGACTACCTTCAAGGGGTAAACTGATTAAAATACTCCCAATAATTTGGACTAAAATTGCTATGACTAATCTTCAATATACAAAAAACAAAAACGGCGTTGGTGTTACTGTCTATCATGCCAATCTTGCAGCCGGTATATCGCCGCATCATACGTTACAGTTGCGGCAGCTTATGAACCAATATCGTGTGGTGATTTTTCGGGATCAGAAACTAACCGATGAACAGCTTTCCGATTTCGCCTTTCGATTTGGCCCCCCCTTTGTTCCTGATAACGAATATCCTGTTCTGGGGAGTGCTGAAGGGGCTTCGGCATTGGTGGTTATCGGAAATCAAGCTGATGAATATCCTGATGCTTATCTAGGACATCAAGAGGTTTTACCTCACTCCGATCATCACTGGTTGCGCTGTCCTTCGTCGGCTTCGGTGCTATATGCTGTCGATGTTTCAGCAGGTTCTGTACCCACAATTTGGACCGATATGGTCAGGGCTTACACTCTGCTGGATGATGAAACCCGGGATAAGATCGAAGAACTCAGACTTATCACCTATAACCCGTTTTTTCGTCCGTTTGGTTCTGTTTCTGCGAAATATGTGGATCGTCGAAAAGATATCCCTCCTGGTCCAACTTACGCCCACCCATTGGTCCGTACTCATCCAGAAACCCACGAAAAAATTTTGTATCTGCATGAAGCCTATGAGATGGAGCTTGTGGGGATTCCATACGATGTGGGTGCGCCCTTGATCGCAAAGCTTCATGCACATATTCAGTCGCTAGAATATACCTATGAACATGCTTGGCAAAACGGCGATGTTGTGTTGTGGGATAATCAAGCAACCCTGCACTACCGTCCGTCGTTCGATTCCGATATTCGACGTGTGCTTAAACGGATCAGTATTGGTGGGGGAAAACCATTTTAGGCAAGAGTGATATTAACCCCTCCTTATTTTTTATGCACAGAAACCACTCCATGATATATCGAAATAAATGGATAACATCATATTTTATGGTACTATATATGGGTTATTTATGTGTATGAGGATATCCACTGATGGTGAATCATATATTGAGTTAATATCTTTCTGATATACGTTTGATATACCTTCACCTCGATATACTATTAAGGTATTCTTTTTTTATGAGCAACATTTCATTCCAAAAGCTATTCGGAATTTCACATACTGTTGTAGTACGTATTAATGTAACTAATATATGCAATCTACACTGTGATTATTGTGACAATGGTTGTCATATTCCCTTTTCAAAAGATAGTTCCAAACTTTTTCGACGTATACCATTTCTGGTTCAACCAGAGGAAATTGAAAAATTTTGTCATGTTTTGGCAGGGGTAGGGGAGCAGAATATTCATCTCCTCCAGGGAGGAGAAATTACGATGCTTCCTATGAATATGATTGTGCGGTTCATTAAAATTTTTCATGCTTTTGGTCGGCGCGTGGGACTACGTACAAACGGATATCATGTTGTTGGAATTCCAATCGATATTCTTAACCGACTGGAGTGCATTTATCTGAATTCACATGGAACAAATCAAGAAGCGATCCATCGTTGTCAGGATTATCTGACCCAACACTATGTTGGTAAAGTCATAATCGAGCAGAACTTCTACCATCGTAATCTGGACTCTCTGGTGAATCATGGCAAAGGAACCATCGAACAAGGAATAAAATGTGACCATCTATTGGCAACACTAACTTCTATTCCGCCTGTGATCTATCCCTGCTGTAATAGTTGGGCTCTCATGAATGCTTTGAATAGCTGTCGCATGCGTGATGTGTTCATTGAGGCAGGATGGACGTTAAACAATCCTCGACTAAAAGATACTTTGAACCATTGGCATCAGACACTTCCAAGACTATTTTTTGAAGCTTTTTGTGCCGACTCTTGTTATCTGAACGCACCCCATAAAAAAATCCCTCTGTACCGGATTCAGCTCCATCCCAAAGATAGAGTTATGAAAAGGTGAGTTCAATAGGGGAATAATGGGGCTGGTTGAGAAAAAACGATTGTAAAAAGAGTATCGATTTTAATCACCTTTCACCTCGTTTATTGTTAATGAGGGGAGCATGGGATTCAATTTTGTTGGTCAGTATGAGTTGTGAAACGAAGGACACCGAGGATCTTTTTACCATGGCAAAAAAGCGGTCATTTCTAATCATAGATGGACATTTACCACAATTAATTAAGGACTTGACAGTCGAGTTAGGCTTTCCAATATATACCGAAGAGTTAGTAATATATTTTCAGTCACAAAATCACTTTGAGATAACGATAACAAATAAACATTTTTCTTGGGGATGGCATGACGTTAGAGCCGTAGATAATATTTATGGTACACAGAAAAATAATATAAAAACCGGTATGTCGTCTTTAAAAGAAAAAATGCTTTTTCTTAGTGATATTTATGGTGATAAAGGGATTATTTCTATAGCGAAGGTATATAAATTTCAAAATGATGAAATAGGAATTGTCGTAGAAATAAGACCATCTACGTTGGTTGATTCCATTCTTTCCATATCTCTTGATCCATTAGCTCAAACTTCAAAACAACTGCTCAAATACTATGCTTTGCTTCGGCGAAAACTATCTCCGCATATCAAGCACTGCGGTTTGCTAGAAAAAATAAAGAACGTAGATGCTGATCCAGAGAATATCATATACCGTAAAATCGGATATGAGCCAATATTAAGCAGTAAAATATTAGATTTCTGCAAGAAAAATGGAATCTTAAACTATTTTAAAAATCCCATAACATATAGAGAAGTACTATCAAGTAAAAGCAACGATTACGGGCTTTATGAAGATATTTTTCACGCATTCACAGGTATTGATTTGTTGTCGGCTGACGATCATTGCAGTGGTGATAGAGTTCCACCAGTTTCAATTATAATTCCATATTATAATAGTGAATCATCAATTCTAAAGACTTTGCTGTCTATCGAAAGCCAGGAAATTGATAAAGCAATTCTTGCGCGTTGCGATGTTGTAATAATAGATGATGGATCGTTGGTTCCTGTGAGCAGGGTTGTAGATAGCAGCCTATACTCATTTGAGTTAAAGATAGTGCGAATTGAAAAAAATTGTGGTGCATCAAACGCAAGAAGTCTTGGAGTAGCCCAAAGCGTTAACGATGTCTTGATTTTCTTAGACTCTGACATAGTTTTGTCCAAATATTATTTAATTGATCATATTGTGAGACATCAAATCATTAATAATGCGGTTCTTGTTTCATTCAAGAAAAACATAAAACCCACTGATCCAGCACTTACTGAGGTAGCAATACAAAGTGGCATTGAAAACCTTATTTATTTTAATGAACTTCGTGTTACTATGAAGCTTACTTCTAACGCTCTTGGTTCTTATTCTGTAGATAAGCCAATGGAAATTCATATCTTAGAGCCTGTTCAATATCTTTTTAGAAGTAAAGAAATAAAGGCTAAAACCACCATTTGAGCAGAAGTGTCTAGTTTGCGTTCACAATTTTTCCAAAGTCTGTGACATTTTTCTAACCAAGCG